>Ga0207679_10000067_pt1 | contig 96016 bp, 81 predicted proteins | sample KBSC73metaG_FD_184320 | JGI IMG/M metagenome (GOLD analysis project Ga0207679, IMG submission 184320) | Corn rhizosphere microbial communities from Kellogg Biological Station, Michigan, USA - KBS C7-3 metaG (SPAdes) (version 2) | ecosystem: Host-associated > Plants > Roots > Rhizosphere > Soil ...
CCCACCGGCTGAAGCTGAGGCAAACTACTGGCGGCAACTCGCCAGCGAGACCGCTGTAGCGGTCTCAACTTAAACCAACCGGCCTCCTCGAAAGCCGGGGCGATTCAGTTCGGCGCGCTTACGCTCGGTGATTTCCTGTCGAAGCTCGCCGTTCGTGACGCTGAGCTGGGCGGTGCGGTCCTTGACGCGCTGCTCGAGATGCTCGTTCGCCTCGTTCAATTGTTGCGTCTTCTCCAACGCGCGTGCGCGCGCTGCGCTCTCGTTATCCAGGGCTTTCACCAGCATGGCGTAAAGCCTCGCATGTTCAATGATCAGCGCGACAAGAACAAAGCTGGAAGCGACAAGGCCGTAGGCACGGCCGGCATAAAAGCCGAGGTCGAACCGACCGTGATTGAACATGGCAGAAAGCGCCACTTCAAATACCGAGGTAACGGCGACAACCGCACACCATAGATTCAGCAAGGAATGGCCGCGGTGCCGCCACAGAATTGCTGCGGCCAGGAGATTCAGCATCCCCACAATACCGATGGTGGTTGACATTGCACCGGTATATCCGTGCCCCCTCATGATGGCCGGCAAGAGGGTGGGGTGCGTGGCAAGCGCAGTCACGCCGCAAGTCAGAAAGAAGATGACGCAGGCGGCCCATAAAACGGGGGCGACCGCGTGCCGCAACCTGATATGCCGTGTTCGCTCGCTTTGCTGCAGAAGGGCATAGGCAATCAGCGCGAGAGGAAACCCTCCGTGCCAGAACATATAGAGCCACGCTGTCGTTTGCGGGCCAGCATTCAGAAGCCCCGTTGCAGAGAACAGCCCGGGGAAACTGAGCATGTGCACCGTCGCAACCGTAGCGGTGAAGAAGTAGCCGGATGAAAGCGCCAGCAACCCTGGCGAGCGGAGCAGGGTGAACTGCCCGACCAGCATCGCGGCGGTGACAAGATCATTGATGATGACCGCGGATTCATAGACGGGAATGAACCCCCAAACTTGCGCCAACTGCCACTGAGCGAACGGCAATACGGCCACAAAGACCACGACGGATGCCAGCATCACTGCCATGACCAGCCGCTGCTGATTCGGGCGCGGCACGACGGTCGACAGGAAGATACGGGGATTGCTCCCGAGGTCGCTCAAGATGACTCTCCAATCATTAGAACCGGCGCAACGCGGCACGCTTTCTCGAAATGCTGGGCTGGACCTCCCGCGTGCTGGCTTTGGACCTTGTCAGGTTTTCCTGACACGCAGAGCGCCATCAGGCTGATGAGCCTTTCATCCCAAGCCGCTTACTCACGTTGATTCGCCTCTGTAGGCTTCAACCTTAGCTGGCAAGCAAGCGTATCAATATGAGGCAGCGCAGATACTTCGCTGGTTTGGCTGAAGCGAGCGATGAGGTCAAGCGCGCGATCGTTGCCTGATCAATCGGTTCGTCCACAAGACCCCCCCGGCTTGTGCGCGCGTTTTGACTGCATACACAGGAGTCCATTTTCATGTCGAACGAAATCAATGCAACGCACGTAGCAAGTTTCCTGGGGCTGTCTGCCCGCTACATCGACGGCACACGGACAGGCCTGACCTTCGGCGGCAAAGCAGCTCCCGAGCCAGTTGTGCCGGGAAGTCGCGCCCCGGCTGCAGCGAGGCCGTCAGCCTGTAGGGTGCAGGGGATCAGGGCACAGCGCCGGCGGCGCTGAGGTTGAGCGGTGACTCCTGTGTGAAACCGCGCGTTCCTGTGCATGCACCCGCTCGCATATCCAAGTCAGCCCATGCAACGATATCAATGGATACGCCCGCTGGATGGTGAGTGAAGTGAGCGGGACTTGCGTTATTGAGATAGGTCAAGGCGCGCCACATGGCGTCCAATAGGCTAGCGGGTCAGCTCGCATTGGTTCCGCTTCGCTGTTGAACTTCGGTTTTATATCCGTCTAGATCATGGACACTCGACGAGTCGAGATTCAGTTCCGGCATCTGCCGCCCTCTGATGCCATCAAGGAAGCCGTGAGGCGATTTTTCAACAAGCTCAATGGTCTGCAATGCAGCGTCGAAAGGTGCAGCGTGAGGTTGGCTTCCGAGAGAGCCGAGCCGCTTTGCGGCGGTCCCTATTTCGTTCACGTCGAGGTGGAGCTGCAAGGGCAGGAGCTTGCAATCGACCAGGCATCTGATGTGGACGTGTATGTCGCGCTTCTCAATGCCCTTCGAGACATGCATGAAATGGTAAGAGCGGCGAGATCGAAACGCCGATGCGCTGCATGACGACCGAATGTGGCAGTGACTGCGGTTGCTTGTAACAGGCCAGGTCTATTGTCCATGCGAGGTTTCTTGTGCCCTGACGAGATACGCGACGACATCATCCAGCGTTACCAGACGCGCATAGTCGGATTCGGGAATCTCAACCTTGAGTTTGTCGTGCAATCCCAACAGGAAGTTGAGCCAATCCATGGAGTCGAGATCCACCTGTCTGCGCAATGGCCGGTCGGGGCGGAGTTCGGCAGTGTCGATTTCGGGGGCGATCGCACGGAGTCCAGCAAGCACGATTGCGCGAAGTTCTGCGTCGCTCATTGATCAAATGCCTCCGGATGCTGCAACCGTTCGCGTAGTTCGGTTAGGAATAGGGCGCCGCGATGCCCGTCTGACACCCTGTGATCCGCCGATAGGCTTGCCGTAACAGCAGGCATGACCTTCAATTTGCCGTTTTCTGCCCACGGCTGCTCGGCTATGCGGCCAAAACCTACCAGCGCCACCTGGGGCGGATAGATGATGCCGAACACCTGCGCGACACCCTGGTCGCCGAGATTGGTCACGGTGATTGTGGGTTCTGATATCTCGGAGCTTTTCAATGATCCGGCTCGGCAGCGCTTGACCAGATCAGTCAGCTCTTGCATCAACTGTGTGAGAGGTTTCGCATGAGCGTCCAATAGCGCTGGCGCTACTAGCCCGCCTTGCCGCAACGAAATTGCCACCCCAACGTGGACGGCAGTTGCCGCTTCGAAGGCTCCATCGCGAAAGAAGCCATTGAACTCGGGAAACTGCTTGAGTGACAGGGCAACGGCCTTGACGAGAGCGATAGCTGGCAATAGACGTTCAGCCAAGGGGCGCTCACTGTTCTCTTTTGCAAGCCAAGCCAGCATGGTCGCCAAGGGGATTGTTTCGGCGACGTAGTAGTGCGGGATCTCGCGTTTGGAGCGCGTCATTGCGGCAGCAATGGTCTTGCGTATGTCGGCTGATTTGCCGCTTGAGGCGGTGCTTGCGGTGCCGCTTTCGCGCGCGGCATGCTCAACGTCGGCCAGCGTGACAGCGCCCTCGCGGCCGGTGCCGACAATGGCGCCGATGTCGATGCCGCGCTGGCGCGCAGCCTGGCGAGCAGCAGGCGAGACCATCTGGCGCCGCTCCGGAGATGATTGTGAGCCGGTAGCCGCCGGAATCTTGCGCGAATGCGCGATGGCAGCAGGCGCTTCGCCTGGTTCGAGGAATGTTGCCATCAACGTCCCGACTGGAATCTTCGTGCCGGGCTCGACCAGTAATTCAGCAACGGTGCCTTCGTGCCAGCTCTCGATGTCGATCGCCGCTTTGCTTGTGTCGACCACGGCAACGATCTGGCCTTTCTTCACGGTGTCGCCGGGCTTGATCAGCCATTCGAGCAGCGTGCCCTCGTCCATGTCGGCGCCCAGAGCGGGCAGCGTAAATTCGATCATGAGGTCTCCACGGAGGTGGCAGCGCTTGAAGGGGCCTTCATGTCACCATCTGCCTGACCGCATCGACGATCCGGTTTGGCTGCGGTAGTGCTGCTTCTTCCATGTGCTTTGCGTAGGGAATCGGCACCTTGGCAGTACAGACTCGGGCCACCGGCGCGTCCAACTCGTAGAACACCTGCTCGCCAATGCGCGCCATGATTTCGGAGGCCAGGCTGACGCTGCGCCATCCTTCGTCAACGATGACCGCACGACGGCACTTGGCGACCGACATCATGATCGTGGCATCGTCCAGTGGGCGCAACGAGCGCAGGTCGATCACCTCGGCGGAAATACCGCCTGCAGCAAGCGTTTCGGCTGCTTGCAGCGCCTTGTGAAGTGATCCACCGTAAGTGATGATCGACACGTCCTTTCCGGGTCGCCGGATGCACGCGGAACGGATGTCAACCGTACTGACATCAGGGAGTTCGTCTTCCATGTTGTAAAGCGCGGCATGTTCGAAGATCAGTACGGGGTCAGGATCGGCCAAAGCGGGTGCAAGCATGCCGCGCGCGTCCTCGATTGTGGCGGGGGTCACCACCTTGAGCCCTGGAATGCCGGCATACCAGCCTTCGAAGCTGTGCGAATGTTGTGCGGCCACTTGGCGTCCGGCGCCCGTGGCCATTCGAATGACCAGCGGCACCGAGAATTGTCCGCCCGACATGTGCCGGTATAGCGCAGCTGTGTTCACGATCTGATCGAGTGCCAGCAGGCTGAAATTGACAGTCATCACTTCGACGATGGGTCGCATGCCGCCCAGTGCCGCACCGATGCCGGCACCAGTGAATCCGAGTTCCGAGAGCGGTGTATCGCGGATGCGCTCGGGACCAAACTCGGCCAGCAGCCCTTTGGAAACAGCGTAGGAGCCGCCATACCGGCCGACGTCCTCGCCCATAAGGAACACGCGCGGATCACCGAGAAGCGCCTCCCGCAAGGCTTCGCGCAAAGCGTCGCGGTAACTGAGGCGGCGACTCATGGCGCGGCTCCGGCAGGCGTGTAGAGGTCCTTCAGCAAGTCTTCTTCGGCTTCCCAGGAGCCAGCGTCGGCAAAGGCCTGGGCCGTGGCCACTTCGGCATTGATCTCGGCATCAAGGGCAAGAAACTCGTCTTCAGCCAATTTGCCCTCAGCCTTCAGGCGTTCCGTGAACGTGTGGATTGGACCGAGTGCCTTCCAGGCTTCAACCTCCGCCGCTTGCCTGTAGAGGTCAGGGTCGTACATCGAGTGAGCCCGAAAACGGTACGTACGAAACTCCAGGAAGGCTGGCCCGGCGCCGCTTCCGACATACGCGACGGCGTCTTTCGCGGCCTCATGAACGGCGACGATATCCATGCCGTCCACAAACTTCGCAGGCATGGCGTAGGAAGCGGCCTTAGCGCACAGGTCGGTTTGCGCCTGGTGGTGCTCCAAGGAGGTGCCCATTGCATAGAGGTTGTTCTCACAGCAGAAAAGCAAGGGGAGCCTCCACAGCGCGGCCAGATTCATCGACTCATGAAACGCGCCTTCAGCCACCGCACCGTCACCGAAGAAGCAGGCGGTGATACGGTTGGCGCCTTGCATCTTCTCCGCCAACGCCAGACCCACCGAGATGGGCAGCCCCCCGCCAACAATGGCGTTGCCACCAAACAGTCGGGTCTTGCGGTCAAACAGGTGCATGGACCCACCGCGTCCGCGGGCACAGCCCTCGCGCTTGCCGTACATTTCGGCCATCAGCACACCCATGTCCATGCCACGCACCAGGGCATGGCCATGTTCACGGTAGGTCGCAACGACGTTGTCCTCCGCGCATAACGCACGCAAGGCGCCCACGCCAACGGCCTCCTCGCCGATGTATAGGTGCAGGAAGCCGCGTATCTTTCCCGCGCCATAAAGCTCCGCGCATTTCTCTTCAAAACGGCGAATGCGCATCATGTCGCGCAGCAGCACCTGTGCGAAGGCCCGATCGTAGGGGACAGGCCCTGTAGGCGGCGGCGGTGGCGGATGGTCGATGACGGTCATGTTCCGCTCTCGAGCGTTGATGTATCGCCCTCGGGAAGGCCGAGTTCTCGGGCTTTCAGCAAGCGCCGCATGATCTTGCCGCTGCGTGTGCGCGGGAGTTGCTCCTGAAAGGCGATCTCTTTAGGGGCGACCGCAGCACCCAGGCGCGTCCTGGCGTGCGCAAGCAATTCCATGCGCAGCGCTTCGGTGGGCTCGAATCCTTGGTTGAGCGAGACAAAGGCCTTAACCCGCTCCCCAATGATCGGGTCTGGCATGCCGATCACGCCGGCTTCCGCCACAGCCGGATGCTCCATCAGTGCGCTTTCGACTTCAAAGGGGCCGATCAGGTGCCCGGCGGACTTGATGACATCGTCGGCGCGGCCAACGAACCAGTAATAGCCGTCTGCATCGCGCTCAGCTAGATCACCGGTCAGATACCACTCGCCGACAAAACATTTGCGATAGCGCTCTTCATTGTTGAGATAGCCTCGGAACATGGACGGCCACCCTCGCTTGAGCGCAAGCTCCCCTTGCATGTTGGGCTCATTGATGACCTCTACACCGCCATCTTCACGGTGCCGCACAATCGCGGCTTCAACGCCGGGCAGGGGCCGGCCCATCGATCCTGGTTTGATGTCGAACGCTGGTGTGTTGGCGATCATGATGCCGCCGGTCTCGGTTTGCCACCAGTTATCGTGGATTGGCAGCCCCAGCACCCCCTTGCCCCACCAGACAGCCTCCGGGTTCAATGGCTCACCCACGCTGGCGATGAAGCGAAGCTGTGCGAGCGGGTATCGCTTTGCGGTGTCTGCGCCCGCTTTCATCAGCATGCGGATTGCTGTTGGCGCGGTGTACCAGACGCTGACACGTTCGTTGTGCAGGATGCCGTACCAGCGTTCCGCATCAAATTCCTCCTGGTCCACGACCGAGGTCACACCATGCAGCAGTGGGGCAATGGTGCCGTAGGAGGTGCCAGTCACCCAGCCAGGATCGGCGGTACACCAGTAGATATCGGTGGCGTGCAGGTCCAGCGCGTACTTGCCCGTTGCCCAGTGCGTCGCGACTGCACCATGTACATGGACCGCCCCCTTCGGAGTGCCTGTGGTGCCGCTAGTGAAATGCAGCAGCGCGATGTCCTCGGCCGTAGTCGGCGTGATCTCGCACAGGTCCGATGCGCCGCGCAGCAGAGAAGCGACGTCAAGCGTGCCAGGCTCAGACGTCGTGCCGCCATCCTCCGCCACCAGCAGCACATGTTTGAGACTTGGCATGCGGTCGCGCCACTTGGCAATCTTGCGTGCATAGAGGGCATCGGTTGTCAGTAGCACGGTGCCCGTACCGAGGTTGACGCGGGTGGCAATAGGCTCGGGGCCGAAAGCGGAAAACAGTGGGCAGACCACCGTGCCATTCTTCAGGGCGCCCAACAGGCCGATATAGAGTTCCGGAATACGCCCCGACAGGATGAAGAGCCGATCGCCCTTGCCAACGCCCAGCGCGCGCAGTGCGTTGCAAAAGCGGTTGGTCTGCGCGCGCAATTGTGTGTAGCTGACAAGGCGGCCGGGCGTGTTTGCAGCGAGGAAGCGGAACGCGATTCGCTCGCCGGCACCATCGGCTGCGTGGCGGTCCACTGCATGCCACGCAATGTTGACCACCCCGGAAGGCAGGCCCGTCAACTCACGACCGATGGCGTCCCAAGAAAAGCTGCTGCACTCGGCTTCATAGTCGACAAGGTTTGGCCCGACACGCCAGTCTTCAGCGGTTTTATGGATGATCGGTGACGTGTCCATGTGCCCCCCTGAGGCCAAATATAGGCTTGCAGGCACATAACGGAAAGCGGGATGGCGCCCATTCAACGGGCATGAGCTGCACACAGGTGCGGAAAGTCGAGTGGCAGATCATGAAAGCGCCGAGAAACTCCGCACGGACACGGGCAGCCCGGACGCTTCTGTCAAAGACAGGCCGAGCATTTACGGCCACCAGGGCGTCGCATAGCCAGCGGGAATTTCTCGAAAAAAATGTGCCGTGCAAAACACCAATCCGGCCTTTCGGTAGCACAGTAATGACTCGGTATCAACCGGCGGCTTGACTGGCATCAAGCTGCGCGTGCACGGCTGGCGAACAATGATTCTGTCCTCCCATTGTGCGGCCACAAAGATGAAGCCAGTTATCCGAGACGTGCTGCGCAGGCGCCTGCACCGGCATAAACGGCAGGGAGGCGCGAACCAGGCTAACGGCAGCGACGTCGTGTCTACCGCAGAGGCCACGCCGATGTTGCGCACGAACCGAGATTCCAGCCAGACCATGAAGGTGCCACGGCAACGGCATCCGGCATCGAGCGGCTTTTATCACCTTGAGCACACTGCGATCAGCGAGTGCGCTTGTGCGGGGTTGGCGTGCTTTGCTGCTCGCGCTGATAGGCCGGACCTCTGGCAGAGCGCGGCCACACAGACACCAGCGCTCTACTGCCTTGGCAAGTGCTATGACGCACCAAGTGACGGCATGCACGATATTCGACCGCACGTCGGCCAACATGCCAGCCAGCCGGTTCTGTTGGGCAACGTCCTGCGCGGTGGCGTGCGTGATCTGCTGACCTATCGCAGCGACGGGGCTGCGCTCGAAAAGGCTCGGCAGATGGCGCCGCAAGCGTTGGTGAACATGGTGGAGGCGTCCCGATTGCGAGGGCGAGGCGGCGCCGCATTCCCCGCAGGCATCAAATGGCAAGCCGTTGCCAACGCATGCGCGCAAACCAAGTATGTGGTCGTCAACGCAGACGAAGGTGACCCGGGGGCGTTCTCTGATCGGTTCTTGCTGGAAGATGATCCGTTTCGCCTCATTGAGGCCACTGCGATTGCCGCACACGCCGTAGGCGCGCGGCGCGGTTACATCTACATCCGCAAAGAGTATCCGGAGGCGGTGCGAATCGTGTCGAATGCGCTGGAACAGGCGCGTGCGGCCGGCTGGCTCGGCCCAACACTTGAGCTTGAACTGGTCGTGGGGCAAGGTGCATACATCTGTGGAGAAGAGACTTCACTGCTGAACGCGCTGGAAGGTCGTCGTCCGGAAGTGCGGCCAAGGCCACCACAGATCAGCGAACGCGGATTGTTTGGCGCCCCCACTCTCGTACACAACGTTGAGACCTTGTGCGCGATTCCCTGGATCGTGACCCATGGCGCGGCCGCCTATGCCGCCCTCGGTTTCTCAAACAGCCGAGGCACCAAGTTGTTGTCCCTGAATTCTCTGTTTTGTCGCCCCGGGCTCTACGAAGTCGAGTTCGGCATCAGTCTGGCGGATGTGGTCGAGCGGCTCGGTCAAGGGTTGCGGCGTGGCAAGCTGAAGGGGGTGATGGTCGGGGGGCCTCTGGCGGGCATTGTGCCGCCGACATTGCTCGACATCCGCCTTGGCTACGAAGAGATGCAGTCCATCGACTGTGCCGTGGGACACGGCGGCGTCATCGCGTTTGCCGACGACACATCCATCCCCCGTATCGTTGCGCAGGTCTTGCGCTTTGGCGCTCGCGAGTCTTGCGGCAAGTGCACGCCTTGTCATCTTGGTGTGCCCGTTCTAGCAGCCATGGCAGATGCAGCGGCCAACCGTTTGCCAATCGATGCGGACCGTTTCCGCCGCTTGATCGAGGCATTGGAAGCGACCAGCCTTTGCGGGCATGGCCGAGGGCTGGCGGAGTTTGTCCAGTCAGTGCGACGCCACTATCCGTCGGAGCTACCAGCATGGTCCGACTGACGGTCGACGGTAATCCATTGGAGGCGGCAGAAGGCTCCTTGTTGCTCGACGCTCTGTCGGCCGCGGGGAAGGCAGTCCCGCACGTGTGCCACGATAAACGTCTGACGCCTTCTGGCGCATGCCGCCTGTGTCTCGTGCAGGTGCAAGGCCAATCGCGGCCTGTTGCAAGCTGCACCACAGAAGTGGCTGATGGCATGGTCGTGCAGACCCGCAACAATGCACTCGACGCACTGTGCCGCACCAACTTGGAACTCATCGCCGCACGCTATCCGCGAACGGCGTATGCAGCAGACCCGAAACATCCGTTTCACCGCCTATTGGCCGAATACGGGGTACCGCCTGGGGGCAAGCAAGAGGACGGATTCTTCAAGGATGACAGCCATCCCTACCTTGGCGTCGGCATGGAGCGTTGTGTCTATTGCGAGCGCTGTGTGCGCATCTGCGACGAGGTACAGGGGCAGTTCATCTGGGAGACAACCGGGCGCGGCGATGCGATGCACATTGCGATTGGTAAAGGGCCGACGTTACTCACCGCAGGCTGTGTCAGTTGCGGCGCCTGCGTAGACAGTTGTCCGAGCGGCGCCTTGTTCGACAAACGGTCCGGCGTCAAGCCAACGGCTTGGACGCGTACAACCTGCGCATATTGCGGTGTCGGTTGCCAAATGGAAGCGGGCACGGCCAATGGCCAGGTCGTCGCCGTGCGCCCCGCCGATAGCCCGGTCAATCGCGGGCATCTGTGCCTCAAGGGGCGGTATGCGTTTGAGTACAACCACGCCCCGGACCGTGTCACTCAACCGATGCTGCGGCGTAATGGGAGGTGGCAAGCGGTGGGCTGGAATGAGGCACTTGGCTTCACGGCGACGCGGCTGCAGGAAATCATCGCCGCAAACGGGCCGGATGCCATTGGCGTACTCGGATCGTCGCGCGCGACGAATGAGGAGAACTATCTGGCCCAGAAGTTCGCTCGCGTGGTGCTGGGCACGCACAACGTCGATTGTTGCGCGCGCGTTTGCCATACCCCCAGTGCGAAAGCACTGAAGACGATGCTTGGCATTGGTGCCGCCACCAACACCTTCGATGATATTGAGCATGCGAGCGCGTTCCTGATCTGCGGGGCGAATCCGACCGAGAACCATCCGGTGGTCGGTGCGCGCATCAAGCAGGCTGTGTTGGGGGGCGCGCAGCTAGTGGTCATCGACCCGCGCCGTACAGAGCTTGCTGAGTTGGCTGATGTGCATTTGCCCGTCCGCATGGGTTGCAACGTGCCGCTGTTCAATGCGTTGGCTGCCGTGATCATCGAGGAAGGGTGCGTTGATCGCGTGTTTCTGTCCGAGCGGGTCGGCGGTTTTGATACCTTCGCCGCGCATGTCGCTGCCTATTCTCCGGAGAGCGTTGCCGAGTTGTGTGGAGTCTCGGCGCTGGCCATTCGCGCCGCCGCCCGAATCTACGCCAAAGGGCGGCCCGCCATGTGTTTTCATGGCCTGGGTGTAACCGAGCACCTGCAAGGCAGCGAAGCAGTGATGGCGCTCATCAACCTGGCATTGCTGACTGGCAACCTTGGTCAGCCGGGCAGCGGCATCAATCCATTGCGTGGACAAAACAACGTACAGGGCGCGGCACAGATGGGGTGTGACCCCGCCACGCTCACGGGCGGCCAGTCGATTGGCCAGGCGGGCGCTCGATTCGAACAAGTGTGGGGAACCAAACTGCCCGCAACCCCCGGGCTGGATGTTCTGGAAATGATGGACGCTGCCCGCGCTGGGCGACTCAAAGCGCTGTGGGTGATGGGCTACGACATCTATCTTTCTCTAGCCAATGCGTCCGCAACGGCAGCCGCACTTTGCGCCCTGGATCTGGTGATCGTGCAGGACCTGTTTATCAACCAGACTGCTGCAACGTTCGGCACGGTGTTTCTGCCGGCAGCATCGGCTTTCGAGAAAGAAGGCACCTTCATGAATTCGGATCGACGCGTACAGCGTGTTCGCGCCGTCACTGCGGCTCCCGGGCAGTCACGTTCTGACTGGTGGATCATCCAGGCGCTCGCTGCCCGCATGGGCAAGTCGAAGGGTTTCGAATTCGAGGGTGCTCAGCAGATCTGGGACGAAGTGCGCTCGGTCTGGCCGCAAGGGGCCGGCTTGGCATACTCGCGCCTGGATGGCGAAGATCTGCACTGGCCATGCCCGGATGAAACGCATCCCGGAACACCCGTACTCCATCAGGACCGCTTTTTCGGTAGCAAGACCGCCACGCTGGCACCTATCGCATACGTGCCCACGCCCGAGCAACCGGACGACGACTATCCCTTCCTTCTAACCACGGGCCGCGTGTTGCAGCACTTCAACGCGGGCACGATGAGCTACCGCACCCCCAACGCTGCGCTGCGGCCGTCAGACACACTGGATATGGCACAAGCGGATGCAGCACGCCATGGTTTGGCCGAAGGCGACGTGGTGGAGGTGTCAAGCAGGTATGGATCCGCGATCCTGCCACTGCATATCAGCCACGCGATGCAGATTGGACAATTGTTCTGCAGCTTTCACCGCGCCGATCTATTGATCAATCGATTGACATCCCCCGTACGCGACAGGTTGGTGCATGCGCCCGAATATAAGGTGACGGCGGTACGGGTGAAAAAACGCGGCGACGCCTCAGGGCCGCGTTGAGTGCCGACCGTATCACGGGGCTTTCGTTGCAGTGCCCTCCGCCGCCGCCACACTGCGCTTGACCGCGATGAAGCTATCAGGACTCACCGATATGGAATCGATGCCGCATTCGACTAGGAAGGCAGCAAACTCAGGGTGGTCGCTCGGTGCTTGACCGCACAGGCCGACATGGGCACCGGCCTCGTGCGCACTCGCAATGACACTGCGGATCATCCACTTTACGGCGTCATCCTGTTCATCGAAAAGCGTTGCAAGATCGGCAGAGTCACGGTCCACGCCCAGCGTCAGTTGCGTGAGATCGTTGCTGCCAATAGAGAAGCCGTCGAAACGTTGCGCGAAGGCCTTCGCAAGGATCACGTTCGATGGAATTTCACACATCACGTAAATCTGGAGACCGGCTTCTCCGCGACGAATGCCGTTGTCAACCATCACCTCAAGCACGTGGTCCGCTTCGTTTGTTGAACGGCAGAAGGGGATCATCACAACGACGTTCTTGAAGCCCATCTCATTGCGCAGACGGCGGATAGCACGGCACTCGAGCGCGAAACCTTCCCGGTAGCGGGGGGAGTAGTACCGCGAGGCACCACGGAATCCGAGCATGGGATTTTCTTCCTTCGGTTCGAATTCCGCTCCGCCGATCAGATGCGCGTACTCATTGGTCTTGAAGTCGCTCATGCGGACAATGACAGGATGCGGATACTGGACCGCTGCGATCCGCCCCAGCCCACGCGCAAGGCGATCGACGAAATACTCCGTCCTGTCTTTGTAGCCCGTCGTCAACGCTGCAATCGTCTGCTTGGCGCCTTCGTCCTTGAGCGTATCGAAGCGGGCAAGGGCCATCGGATGTATCTTGATATGGTTGCTCACGACAAACTCCATTCGTGCGAGCCCGACCCCGTCGGCAGGTATCCTCCACCAGCGAAACGCCGCCGCCGGATTGGCGAGGTTCAGCATGACCTTGGTGCGCGTCGCAGGGACATTGCCAAAGTCGATCTCTTCGACCGCAAAGTCCGCAATGCCTTCGTAGACGAACCCTTCTCGGCCTTCTGCGCAAGACACAGTGACCTCCTGCTCGTCGTGCAGCAGATGCGTTGCGTTACCCGCCCCGACGATGGCTGGAAGCCCAAGTTCGCGGCTGACGATCGCCGCGTGCGATGTGCGGCCACCCTGGTCGGTGATGATGGCAGCCGCCCGGCGCATGACAGGCACCCAGTCCGGATCCGTCGTCTGGGTGACGAGGATGGCGCCATCGATGAAACGGCCCATGTCCCGGGGGCTTTCGATGATGCAGACCTTACCGGCAGCGATGGCTTCTCCGATGCTGACACCGGACAGGATCTTGCGGCCCGCCTTTTTGATGTGCCAGGTCTTTACCGCACCGGCTTCACGACGTGACTCCACCGTTTCGGGCCGAGCCTGCACGACGAACACCTCGTTGGTGAGTCCGTCCTTTGCCCATTCAATATCCATCGGCTGGCCATAGTGTTGTTCGATCACGCAGGCCCAGCGCGACAAAGTCAGAATCTCCTGGTCGCTCAGAACGAAAGCTGCACGCTCGGCTTTAGATGTTGGAACGTTCTTCGTCGGCTGTTCTCTATCGCTTGTGTAGATCATTTTGAGACTTTTTCCGCCAAGCTTTTTCCCGACGATCGGGGATAGCGATGGTTCCGACAAGAGAGGCTTGAATACCTCATATTCGTCGGGATCGACTTCTCCTTGAACCACGTTTTCGCCAAGACCCCAGGCCGCATTGATCAGGACGGATTTGTCAAAGCCTGTCTCGGTATCGATGGAAAACATGACACCGGCGCCGCCCAGATCTGATCGCACCATGCGCTGGACACCGACCGATAGCGCGACCTTCAGATGATCGATCCCCTTCGCTTGGCGATAGCTGATTGCCCGGTCGGTGAAAAGCGACGCGTAGCAGCGCCGGCAAGCGTCAAGCAAGACGCGTTCGCCCTTGATGTTGAGATACGTCTCCTGCTGGCCAGCGAAGCTCGCATCGGGCAAGTCCTCGGCTGTGGCGCTGGATCGCACGGCAACGTCCAAGTCGGTTTGTCCCGTACGGCGGTTCAGTTCACCGTAAGCAAGGCGGATGGCCTCAGCAAGCTCATTTGGCCACTCACCGCGAAGCATGGCCCGTCGGATGATGAGCCCCGCCTCGGCTAGGGAAAGCTTGCCGCCATCGAGGTCAGTGAGCGCGGAGGAGATGACCGGCTGCAGATCATTTGCCTTGATGAAGAGCCTGAAAGCATCGGCGGTGAGTGCAAAGCCCGGCGGAACATTGACGCCTCTGCCCGCCAGGTTGGCCACCATCTCGCCAAGCGACGCATTCTTGCCGCCAACGCGTGGAACGTCGGTCCGTCGCAGGTTTTCGAACCAGACAACGTGTGCAGTGTCGTTGACCATGTGAGGCTCCATGGTGGCGGGGTTCGGGGAATCTTTGCAAATGAACCTAGACGCCACGCCCGGATGCGTCGAAGTCGGGAAACTCGGCGTCAAGGAGCTCATAGATCATTTTGGCCTTGCCGGTGAGTTCGATATCCATGCCGCGGATGAGATGCTCATCCGAACGGAGCCACTTATAGGCGAGCTGCACGTCCTGGATGCTGGGTTCGATTGCGAGAATGCGAGTCAGTACCTCCATCTCGAACGGTCCGATGACCTCCCTGATCTCTTTCGCGGTCAGGTGGCCGTGGCTTTGGGATGCGGGTTTCATGGCGGTTGCGTCTCCTATGTTTTCAACAGGCAGCAAGGGTGATTCGGCCAGTCAAATAAATACTGGCATGATGGATGGCACTGATTTTGTGCCGCATCAAACGAGGGCCGATTACTCCGCGCCAAGGGGAATCGACCCGACAAGTTGGTCTTGTCATGCTGCCCGTCGTGCCCATGGAGGTGCGCAATGCCGGAAATCGTCACGCTTACGGTCAATCCCGCAATCGATATCGCCACGTCGGTGGAGCGCTTGACGGACACGCACAAGATGCGCTGCGCCCCGGCCCGCTGTGACCCTGGGGGAGGCGGAATCAACGTCGCCCGCGTTGTCCATCGCCTGGGCGGGGATTGCATGGCCATCTACCTTGCGGGCGGCCCGGTGGCCGAGCGGTTGGGACGTCTCTTGTCGGCAGAGGGTTTATCGTTCGTCGCCCTTGGGATCGAAGGCGAGACTCGAGAGAACTTTTCCGTGACGGAACTCTGCAGCCACCGGGAATTCCGGTTCGTGATGCCGGGGCCGACCGTCTCGGAACCGGAGTCGCAGCACTGCCAGGACTATCTGGACGCGCTGGAACCTGCGCCACGCTACCTCGTGCTAAGCGGAAGCCTGCCGCTTGGGGTTGCCGAAGACTTCTACGCGCGCGTCATTGACCAGGCCAAGATTCATGGCAGCCGCGTCGTACTGGATGCCTCCGGTCCGGCATTGCGTGTTGCGTTGCCGCATGCGCCATACCTGATCAAACCCAGCCTGCATGAGCTTCAGCAACTGACTGGGCGCGCGTTGGAGACGGAAGCGGAGTGCATGCAGGCCGCCCAGGAGATTGTCCGCAAAGGGCACGCGCGTGCCGTCGCGCTCACACTGGGCGCAGGCGGGGCCATGCTCGTCACGGAGGAAGAGGTTGTCCGCTCAGGTGCTGTCGCAACGTCGTTCCTCAGCACCATTGGGGCGGGTGACAGCTTCGTGGGCGGAATGGTCTGGGCGCTGAACCGGGATGCAAGCATGCGAGAGGCGTTTCGATACGGCATGGCCGCCGCGGCAGCAGCGTTGAGCCATGCCGGTACCGAACTTGGCAGTGCCGCCGAGATCGAGCAGCGCTACGCGGAGGTCTCACTGTCCTGAGGCGTGCCTGCCTTGCCTTGAGGGACCTGGGTTGAGGCGCCATTGACTTGCAAGGGCGGCTCGATGATCTGTTGTATGGATGATCGTATCTGTCGGGGAGTCGTCTGGAGGCGTTACGGAACGCCCCCTTGGTGCTACCGACTCCATTTCACGTGCAGTTCGGTTTCTGCATTGCCATAGTCAAACGCCAAGTGTCCGTGGAATGCATGGTGAATTGCGTGGCCGATATCGCGCGCCAGATGAAACCCGGTCGTCAGGATGTCAGTGCCGCTGCTTGTGCTTTCGACGGCCATGATGCGCTCCATCGGATGCTCCGCGCGCAGATCCGCCTCGCGGTGGCGGGCAAGTGTGAGGATCTCTTCCCGATGGGCTGCTTCAAACTCCCCTGAGAGGTGGATTCGGGCTGCAGGCATCTGGTCGGCGGCACGCTGGCATGCCGAGCAGATCAATGAAGTGGCCCCGGGAGGCGGACTGCGCCACAACCAGCGGCCCTTGAGATAGACAGCACCGCAAACTGGGCAGCAGCTTGCAGCCGGTGCCTTGTCGGGTTGCCGATACCGGTTGTGGATCGGCTCAACGGCAAAAGGGCTCCAGCGTGCCGGCCGCACTCGTTCGGATTGAGAGCGTTGTTTCATGTTGACTCCTATGAGGGCGAATTCCTCCGGCCTGCTGCAGACCAAGATCTGCAACGCAGTCGCGGTGGACAATTCTCAGAGTACCCCCCGCAGCGCGACACGATTTGGGCTGAATCAAGTCTGCGTGCAGCAGCACTCATCGGGCCAGACTTGCGTACAGATGCGCCGCGATGCCGAGCATCACACCAAACACCGTAAGCATCACACCAAAGCTTGTCGCCATGCTGTAGTTGCTCACCCCGCCGACAATCATTGCGCCGCGCAGCGTATCGACCAGGTAAGTGAGTGGGTTGATTGTGGCGACCACCCGGAGCCAGCCCGGCATGATATCCAGCGGGTATATGGCGTTCGACGCAAAGAAGAGCGGCATCGTCAGGACTTGTCCTATGCCCATGAAGCGCTCACGTGTCTTCACAATGCAGGCAATGACCAGCGAGAACGTCGAGAAGATGCACGAGCCGAGGAACACGGCGCAGACGACAGTCAAGACGGCCGATGGCTGCACGCGCACAGCAACATGAAGCGACACGGCAATGAGATAGACCACCGCTGCCTGCACAAGGCCGCGTAGCGCGGCGGCGAAAGCTTTGCCAAGCACCAGCGCGCTACGATGTGCAGGCGTAACCAGGAGTTTGTGGACGATGCCGAGGTCACGTTCCCAGATGATGGCGATGCCGTAGAAGATCGAAGAGAACAAGATGCTCTGCGCCAGGATGCCGGGCGCCATGTAGTCCAGGTAGCGCAGTTGGCCGGTAGGGATGCCGCGTACCCCACTGAACACCTGGCCGAACACGACAAGCCATAGCACCGGCTGAATCGCGCGGGAGAACAGTTCAGTCGGGTCACGACGTAGCTTGCGTATCTCTGCATCAGCCACGGCGAGACTCTCGGACAGGACACTGAGCATTGGCTACCCCAATCGGCGGATGGCGCTACGGCTTTCTCTAACGGTGCGATAGCTGCCGCCATGTTCGATCACCGCACCGCTGAAATATGCGAATACATCATTCAGATCAGCCCCAGGTCCAACCCGTGCTTTCAGTTCATCCGGCTGTCCCACCGCAGCCATACGGCCCTCGTGAAGCACCGCCAGGCAATCGCAGAGCACGTCAGCTTCTTCCATGTCGTGCGTGGTGATCAGGATGGTGACCTGCTGGTCGTGGCGAAGCTGCTGGAGGCGTTCCCACACCGTCTTGCGTGCTACCGGATCCAGCCCGATCGTGGGCTCGTCGAGGAACAGGATCTCCGGGTGGTGCAACGTCGCCTGAGCAACTTCCAGCCGCCGGATCATGCCGCCCGAATACGTACGCACCAAGTGATCGGCAACGTTGCTCAGACCGGCGAACTCGATGGCTTCTCGTACACGGGCCTTGCGCTGTGCCCCGTACAGGCCATGTAAGCGGGCGGATAGGTCGAGGTTTTCGCGTGCGGTCAGGGCACCGTCAGCGGATAGCAACTGCGGCACGTAGCCGATACGCCGGCGTACCTCCACAGGAGCTGCGGCGACATCGAACCCGGCTACCTTGGCGGAGCCTGAGGTTGCGTCCAGCAACGTCGTCAGAATCTTGATCGTGGTGCTCTTGCCGGCGCCGTTGGGGCCGAGCAAGCCAAAAATCTGGCCCTTGGGGATGACCAGGGAGAGCCCGTCCAACGCTGTGACTTCGCCGAACTGCTTCGTCAAATGGTGCGTCGTAATGGCCTCGTTTCTGGTGGCGCTCGATTGGGGCAGGTCTTCCATGATGTTTTCAGAATTGCCAGCGACTGCACGGCGGCTGCACAGCGGCCTCAAGGCAGCGCAGGGCTCCAGCTCTCGTCGGGGTCGTACGCGCGCATGTGGCGCGCAATCTCGGCGGTATGCGGGCCGAGGTTCCGTTGGTACACAACGCCATCCTGGTTGACGATAAACGTCATGACGCCCGATGCCCCGAACGTTGCGGGAAAGGCGACTAGCGCGAATCCGCCAGTCATCTGCCCACCATCGACATAGCCACGCGCGCCGCCGGGCGCGTGTTTCCCTTGCCGGGTCAGGATCCGGAAGAGGTAGCCATGAAAGGGGATGGCCTTACCCGCGCCCGATGTGGCTTGGCGTCGCGCATCAGCGAGCGCGATTAGCGGCCCCAGTGGGCTCTCTTCATCTCCGGCGGATGGCACCCAGAAAAGGCCATCATGCTTGCCCGTGGAGCTGCCAAGGCGTTGCGCAAATTCGGCGCGCCCATCCACGGTGCGATGCGAAGCGCCATAGGCCAGTTGCGCTTCGACATACGCTCGGCAGACGCGGATTGCATGTGCCTCGTGATGGCCAACGCGTCGATCGATGATCTGCTGTGCGCCGGCTTTCGTGTCAAAGCGCCAGCGCGTGCCCCGCATTGCCAGCGGGATCGGGTAGGGCCATTCGTCTTTACCCAGGAGAATGACGGCATGGTCATCGGCGTCTCTTTCAATTTGATGCGCTTCGTCGTACGCGGAGGCCAGCTTGCTTCGCGCAATCTGCTCACCGATCGGGTCACCGGATTTCACGAGCTTTGCCCCTGCGGGGCCGAACAGGGCGAGCAGTGCATCCGTATTGCCCGAACGCCATGCGGACGCCAATGCCGCGGCAGCGGTCTCGGGCGAAGAGAACGTCTGCTGTGCGGGCTTGTCGGCCCAGGATGGAACGGCATTCGCACAGGCAGCCAGCATCGCCAGTCGCACAGCTAGGCGGCGCAGGCCCAGCGTTCTACAGATCGTGCGCATCATCGTCTCCCGTGGCCACCGCCCGCGGCGCCGTGGGGTGCAAAGCCTCCAGAGCGTGGCCCGGACGGGTGTGGCACGGCGGGCGACATGCGGCTGGCTTGCCCACGCTGGGCCTGTCCGCGCACATCGGCTCCGCGCCCGAACGATTCGAACGTGGGCGGGTAGCCAGGTGACTGGCGCCAAGAGGAGCGTGCACCGGGAGCAGGCGCCGGGCGCGCCGGCGGCGGCCGGATTGTCGGATGCGCAGGCGAAACCGGGGAGGGGCGTATCACGGAGCCCGCTGGCGGGCTCGGGGCCGTTGGGTAGCCGCGAAAACCCCTTCGCGCGTCCGGCGAGATGGCAGAGCCCGGACCAAACCGCCCTTGTGACGCCCCCGGATATGGCACGCCATGGCGATGCCCAGGGTCATGGGCCCAGATGCCGCCGGGTGGGGGGCGATGGCGGTCGATGTTGCCGAAACGGCCCCGGTCAATATCGATGTGGCGACCGTGCCAGTTCCAATGGCTCCAGCCCCACAACGGAACGACCACCGAAAACCCCACCCAGCCGAACCCGATGCCACCAATGATCGCCCCGCCCCAGATGTCGGGAAAGATGTACGGCGGGTAAGCGGGATATGGCCACGGCCCATAGACGACGTAAGGGTCGTAGACGGGAACGTAGACCACATTCGGGTTGGTGGGCTCGATGATGATGGCGTCATCCTGCGTTGACACCACAGCTTGTGTGGTCGAACCCAGGGTGCCGTTGGCCTGAGCTCGGCTGCGCAAGCGCTGGATCGAGTCCATGACGGCGCCTTCGTCAGCCAGAAATGCGTTGCCCACGCGTTCCGTCCAATCCAGGTTGCTGTTCATCATGTGCAAGAGCCCCGGAAACGGCACCAGAGACTTCACGCTCGGATCCCACGGCAGCGGCGCGAGGGCTTCGGCCAGTTGGTCGCCACCCAGGGCGGCGTGAGCGGGGTCTCGCACCCAGCGATCGGCCTGCACCACTTCAAGCGGATAGGTGGCTGCCATGAGGATCTGCGCGACCAATGCATCCGGATACAGCGCGATGGGCGCCAGCATTTGATCGAGCTGTGCCGTGGTGGCCGGTTGTGGATCGTTTTCCAATGCGTCTGGCTGCGGCATTGCCGGGCGGCCAAACAAGAGCAGGAGTGCCAGGGCAATGGCCAGCTGCTTTACCCATTGCACATTCATTGGCTGCCTCCGCAAGGAATGGCGGCCGCACGTCGCAAACTGAACGGGGCCCCGATTCATATTGGACGATTGGTTTGGATGGCGATTGATGGGCGTCAACGCATGGGCAACATCTGCGCCAGAACGCGCGCACGGCGGTGCGCCTACCGAGTGGCCCATCGCTTGCGATAGCGCAATCAGCGTGCGGCGGCGCTGCATAGACTGCAGATACCGTCGTTACGTCCATGGAGTCCATCGCCCATGTCCACACCTCTCACACCTTTCCTGGGTGTACGCGAAGCGGCCAACCGTCTCACCGGCAGCGCTGCCGACTACGACCGACTGCTGGAGATGGCACGCGGAAAGCGCTACGTTCTTCTTGGCGAGGCGACGCACGGAACGCGCGAGTTCTATCAGACACGCGCGGACATCACACGGCAGTTGATTGCGCAAGGCGGCTTTGACGCCGTCGCCATCGAGGGAGATTGGCCGGATGTGTGGCGCATCAACCGCTATGTCCAGGGCGAGGGCACAGACACCGCTGCCGAGGCGCTAGGCGATTTCCAGCGGTTTCCGGAATGGATGTGGCGCAATCCGGAGATGCTCGACTTCATCAGCTGGCTGCATGAGCACAACGCGGCTCTTGCTGCCTCAGAACGTGTCGGCGTCTATGGGTTGGATCTGTACAGCCTGTACAGGTCAGCCGAGGCTGTCGTCGAATACTTGCAGAAAACCGACCCGGAGCAGGCAGCGGTGGCGCGGATGCACTACGCGGCGCTGGACCACGTGCGAGAACCAATGACGTACGGCTACGAGGCTGCCGCAGGCTTGCGGTTGCCAGCGCAACGCGAGGTGATCGAGCAGCTGCGCCGGCTTCGGGCGAGCGAGGCCAGGTTGATCGAGCAGGACGGCACTGCTGCTATCGACTCGCATTTCTTTGCCGAGCAAAACGCCGTCGTCGTCGTCAATGCAGAGGCGTACTACCGCGAATCATTCGGGCACCGCGTCAACACGTGGAACCTGCGCGATGCCCACATGGCACAAACGCTCTTTGGTTTGGCTGCGTATCGGCAGCGCCGTGGCGGTGACGGGCGGATCGTCGTGTGGGCGCACAACTCGCATGTGGGCGACGCACGAGCAACGGAATCCGCCAGCCGGCGTGAGTGGAACCTTGGGCAACTCGTTCGTGAGCAGGTTGGCGGTGCCGCATTGCTGGTCGGCTTCACGACCTATACGGGCCACGTATGCGCCGCATCCGAGTGGGGCGGCGAGGCCGAGCGGAAATGGGTGCGGCCAGCACGGCCAGACAGTTGGGAGCATCTGTTCCATAGCACCGGGCTGGATCGTTTCTTTCTGCCGCTTGGCGACACGGCAGCAGATGTGTTTCGCGAGCCCATGCTGGAACGGGCAATCGGTGTGCTGTACCTGCCGAAGACCGAGTACGCTTCGCACTACTTCGATGCCGCCATAGGCGCGCAGTTTGACGCGCTGTTTCATCTGGACGAAACCTCCGCCATCGAACCATTGAGCACACCGCTGCTACCCTGACCACGCGTGTCCGCCGGATTTGCGTTGCGCGTGACATCTGACTAATGCACGTTACTGCGGCCGTTGCGCGGGCAGCGGCGCCGCAGCGTTGGTGGGGGAGCCCGCCTCGGATTTCGGCGGCAGCATCGGGGTCACATTGCCAGACAGAATCATGTCCAGGTCGTGGCGGTCAACCACCTCTTTGTCGAGCAACATGCGTGATAGCGCTTCCAGTTTGGAGCGCTGGCCTTCCAGCGTGGCGGTCACGCGCGCGCTGGCATCGGACAGCACCCTGCGGACTTCCGCATCGATCAACTGCGCTGTGTGTTCGCTATATTCCTTGCGCTCGCGCTGCATCAAGCCGGCACCGGCAAGCAGCGGGTTGGGTGTTTGCTCGTAGGTGGCCAGACCGAGCTGCTCGCTCATGCCAAACTGCGTGATCATCTGACGCGCCATGTCAGTGGCGCGCTGCAAGTCGTTCTGCGCACCAGTCGATACGTCGTGGTACACGATCTGCTCGGCAGCGTAACCGCCCAGCAGCACGTCGAGCCGGTCCAGCAGTTCGCTGCGCTTGAGGAGGTAGCGGTCCTCCGTGGGCGTCTGTTGTGTGTAACCCAGGGCGGCGATACCTCTTGGAATGATGGAAACCTTCGAGACGCGATCAGCCAGCGGCCGGTGCTCGGCCACGATGGCATGACCCGCCTCGTGGAAGGCGATCGTCTCTTTTTCCTTGGCATTCATCACACGGCTCTTCTTCTCGGGGCCGCCCACGATGCGGTCAAGTGCCTCGTCAAAGTCAGCGGTTTCCACGGCAGATTTACCTTCGCGCGCTGCAAGAAGCGCCGCCTCATTGACCAGGTTGGCCAGATCGGCACCGGCAAAACCCGGCGTTCGCGCGGCGATCTTGCTCAGGTCGACATCGGCCCCCAGCGTGACGTTCCTGGCGTGGACCTTGAGGATCTGCTCCCGGCCCTTGAGGTCCGGACGATCCAGGGTGATATGGCGGTCAAACCGTCCAGGGCGAAGCAGGGCGGGATCGAGTATCTCGGGCCGGTTCGTCGCGGCCATGATGATGACGCCCTTGTTGCTGTCAAAGCCGTCCATCTCGACCAGAAGCTGGTTCAGCGTCTGCTCGCGCTCTTCATTGCCACCGACCAGGTTGAACGCACGTGTTTTGCCCAAGGCATCGAGTTCATCGATGAAGATGATGCACGGCGCCATGGACTCGGCCTGACTGAAGAGATCCCGCACGCGTGCAGCGCCCACGCCGACGAACATCTCGACAAACTCCGATCCGCTCATGCTGAAAAATGGCACCCCCGCTTCACCGGCCACTGCCTTGGCAAGCAGGGTCTTGCCCGTGCCGGGCGCACCCACAAGCAACACGCCCTTGGGAATCCTGCCGCCCAAGAGCTGATACCGCAGTGGCTCTTTGAGAAAGCTGACGATCTCCGACAGCTCTTCCTTGGCCTCGTCGATGCCGGCAACGTCGGCAAAGGTCACGCCGGTTTCCTTTTGCATGTAGACCTTCGCTTTGCTCTTGCCGATTTCCATCAGCCCACCAGCTGCGGCTCCACCCATGCGGCGGATCAGAAAGCTCCAGACAGCGAAGAACAGGAGCGCAGGCACAACCCACGACAGGAGCGTGCTCACCCATTTGTTGTCCGGCCGGCCGACAAACCGCACCTTGGCCGCCTCCAGCTCCTGAACCAGGGCCGGGTCATTCACGCGAAGAGTCTGGAAAGGATGGTCGCCCTTGCCCGTGCGTCGGATGACGTCGATCTGCTGCGGTGTCAGCAACGCCTCGACGCCTTCCGTTGAGAAGGTGCCGGTGATGTCCTGCTCACCAATGGCAACGTCTTTGATCTTGCCCGCATGCAAGAGGAGCTTGAAGTCGCTGTAGGGGAGGGTGTCGACCTGCTCCGACATGAACAGCGTTTGGAACGCCAGCATGCTCAACGCAACGATGACGGCGTACCAGAGCGAAAACCTTTGCTGCTGCGGCTTCAAACTCTCTTTCACTTTCTCACCCTCGCATGGTCGTGCGTCAACCAACGTTTCGATCGAACCTTGATGTTCGTGCTTGGGCCGGAAAGCCGGTTGATGCGGATCAACCAGCCCACAAGTCGGTATTGCCTTCCAGCAGAAAGGCCTGCATTGCCGCTATCGGTGGCGTGCGTGCGATGGCGGAAACAGCCTCCAGCAGCCGGCCTGATGCCGGAAGAACACGATGACGAGTGGGCGCGCGGATGTCATCAGCTCCGCCCGCACGCAGCCGCAATCAACGCCGGGGCAATGCAGGCGCGTGATGCGCAGATGCGGTGTGTCGCTCAAGCCAAACCACTTGGCAATCAGCGCGCGCAACGAGGTGTCGGATGGGGGCATGGTGGTCTCCGGCGTCATACGGCCTGAGTCTGCGGCTGCACAGTCCGCCATTCGGATGAAAGTACCAGGAGTGTCAGCTTGACTAGCATGCGCGCGGCCCGCGCAGGGCTCTTCAGGCACGCCTCCACCTGTGCGCTGCGGCATTCTCCAAACAGGCACCACGAACAGAAATGCTCGCAGTTGTTGGTCAGCAGCCGGTAGTTGCGCTCCCCGAGGCGCGAACAGGCGCGGCGGGCGACTTCTTCGCCGTCGTAGCAGGGGCGGGCGTCGCACTGGATGGTCACTACAAAACCGCATGCAAAGCAGCCAATGGAGATGCGCTCCACTGGCCCCCGGCGCTGGCAGCGAGAGAACCCGGCGTAGTGAATCACCTGCCCGTTGCCGACATAGATGCCGTGGTGTTCGTATCCATCGCGTTCTGCGACAAGGTGCGCGCCAACAGGAAGCACCGTGTCAAAAGTAGCGAGGTCGTGCGAGTCATTCCACTGGGCGATGCATCTGATGTTCTGGCTCATGGCGCGCTCCGTTGTACTGGCTGGGCGTTGTCGGGTTCGGGGGGGCGAGTCGACAAGACGCTGCGTTGCTTGTTTGCGTGTCACCAGTATTGGCAGCGCACGCGCCGGCGTCATGCAGGCTGTGCTGAGAATGCTGTCGGAGCGGCGGGTTTCCATGTCAGGAAAGCCTGACACGGTGGCCGGCACCGCAGAAGCGATGTGCTCGATACGATTCCCACGAGGCTCCCGCGACCGCCACCATGCGCCCCGTTGATCTGCCGCAAGGCGCTTCGGCACCGCCGTGCCACGATGAATCTGCTGGCCCCGATATCTCCGGGGCCGATCATCAGGAGGTAGTCATGAGTCAACTCAAGCGGTATGACCCGTTCACCATTGAGCCGGTTGGCGACATTTTCCAAGGGCTCCTGCGCTCGTTTCGCGGCGGCATGGATGGTGCGCTGCCGTTCAAGGTGGACGTGACCGAGTCTGACAAGGCATACAGCGTTGTCGCAGAAATCCCGGGTGCGAAGAAAGAAGACATCGACGTGACGGTCGATCGCGGCACGGTCATGATCTCGGCCAAGGTGGAACGCAAGTCCGAGGAGAAGGAAGGCGAGCGCATCATCCGCAGCGAGCGCTACAGCGGATCCATGCAGCGCATGTTCACGCTGGACGCGGCGGTCGATGAAAGCAAGGTCGACGCTACGTACGAGAACGGACTGCTGCGCGTGACGCTGCCCAAGAAGGAAGCGTCCCAACAGCAACGCGTGACGATTCGCTGAGCGTCAGGGAGTGTGGCATGCGACTGCAATTTCTTGGCGCCACCGACACGGTGACCGGCTCAAAGTATGTGCTTGAGACCGGCGCACGGCGTGTCATGGTCGACTGCGGGCTGTTTCAGGGCTACAAGTCATTGCGCTTGCGGAACTGGGACAAGCTCGCCGTCAACCCGCACCACATCGATGCAGTCGTGCTCACGCATGCCCATATCGACCACAGCGGCTACCTGCCGCTGCTGGTCCGCAATGGGTTCCATGGCCCGGTCTATTGCACGAAAGGCACGGCGGAACTGTGCAACATCCTGCTGCCTGACAGCGCTCGGCTTGCGCAGGAGGATGCACAGTACGCCAATGCCGAGGGGTTCTCCCGCCATCATCCCGCCTTGCCGCTCTACGATGAAAAGGACGCTGCCAGGGCATTACGCCGTCTGCATCCCGTTGATTATGGCGAGCGCTTTCCCGTTGCTGAGGGCGTCGAAGCGGAGTTCCACCGCGCAGGACACATCATCGGTGCCGCTACGGCGACATTGCTGGCCGAGGGCCGTCGCATCGTCTTTTCTGGCGATCTGGGGCGGCAGGTCGATCCCGTCATGCGGCCACCCGAGCCCATTGCAGAGGCAGACACCTTGCTGGTCGAATCCACCTATGGCGATCGCGTGCATCCGGAGGGCGACCCGCTCGATGCACTCCAGCAGGTGGTGCAGCGAACGATCGGGCAGGGCGGTACGCTGCTGATTCCCGCCTTTGCGGTGGGGCGTACGCAAGAGCTCTTGTACTGCCTCTACATGCTGATCCGCGAACATCGGATCCCGCATGTGCCGATCTACCTAGACAGCCCGATGGCCGAACTAGCGACCGGGGTGTTTGCACATCATGTTGACGATCTGCATATCGAGGCTGCCGACTGCCAGGCCGCCTGTGCGTTGGCCATTCCGGTGCAGAGCCCCGAACAGTCGAGGCATTTGGGAAGCGATCGCGCGCCTAAGATCATCCTTGCGGCAAGCGGTATGGCAACGGGCGGCCGGGTGTTGCATCACCTCAAGAGCTTTGGTGGCGGCAAGCGCAACGCCATCCTGATGTCTGGGTTCCAGGCGGCCGGCACACGGGGAGCGGCACTGCTGGCCGGTCAGCGGGCGCTGCGTGTGCACGGACGTGAGGTCGCCATCCGAGCCTCGGTTGAGCAGATTCAGAATCTGTCCGCCCACGCGGACGCCAATGAACTAATGGCCTGGTTACGGGGCTTCACGCGGCCGCCACGGCAGACCTTCATCGTGCATGGAGAGCCCGCCGCCAGCGACGCCTTGCGCCAGCGCATCGAGCATGAACTGCAGTGGTCAGTCCGCATGCCGGAGTATCGCCAGTCCTACGATCTGGAGGGGCCATGACCGCGCCGGTCGTTGGTTTGGATCCGCAGCGTGTGCTGATTCCCATGCCGGGCTGCGAAGCCGCCACCATGCGCCTTGCCACACCGCTGAGCGCCGAGTTGGGCCATGCGGCCGTGAGCCACTTCCCTGACGGTGAATCCTATGTGCGGCTCTACACGCCCGTGCAAGGCGCCGAAGTTGCCATTGTCTGCACGCTCGATCATCCTGACGAGAAGCTGCTACCGCTGCTCTGGCTCGCAATTGCCACACGCCAAGGCGGGGCGCGCCGTGTTGGATTGATTGCGCCGTACTTGGCGTACATGCGTCAGGACGTTGTCTTCAATGCGGGCGAGATTCGCGCCGCAGAACACTTTGCCGTCTTGCTGAATCCGGTCTTCGACTGGCTTGTTACGGTGGATCCGCACTTGCATCGCATTTCGCATCTGTCGGAGGTCTATCGCATGCCGACCGTCGCCGTGGAGGCCGCGGCTGCCATTGCCGCATGGATCCAAACCCATGTGCAGGCGCCGTTCCTGATCGGGCCCGACGACGAAAGCAGGCAGTGGGTCGAGCATGTGGCCGGCATTTGCCAGGCGCCATGGGCAGCATTGACCAAGACGCGACACAGTGCGTGGCACGTGGAGATTGCGGATTTGCCGAATATTCCAGCGCGGTGCGTGCCTGTACTGGTCGACGACATCATCTCGACCGGGCGCACGATGCTCGCCGCAGCAAACTTGTTGCGGCGCGCCGGCAAACCGCGGCCGGTTTGCGTTGGCGTGCACGCTGTGTTTGCCGCCGACGCGTACAGCCAGCTTTGCGCGGCGAGTGCAGAGATCGTGACGTGCGACACCATCCCTCACCCCTCGAACGCGATTGCACTCACAGAGCCGTTGGTTGACGCCGTTTCAAGCATGTTCGATTTACCCCTGCCTTCAGGCAAGCAGGTGCTTGTTTGACCAGGGCACTTTCGTATCTGGAGGCCATCATGAAAGAGATCAGGTTCCTGCCTGACGAGCCGACATACTGCGACGCTGGGCCGCGTCTGCAATGCCGCGCGTCGGTCGATGGCAGTTCCGCAAGCTATGCAATCACGGCGGAGGCTCTGGAGGACCACTTTGGCGCCCGCTCCTGCCGGTCGGACGATCTGCTCAGCGCATTCAAAGAGCACCGCGGTGATATCGAAGACGTCGCGCGCATGCTGTTCGAGCAGACTGGTTCCAAGGAGATCACGCTACACAGCGGACACTTCCGGTTTGCAGGCTGACGCGCATGTCATGAGCACGATCTCCATGCTCTCGGCTGACGTACCCGTCGCGCCGCCGGGATGCCTCAAGTTCAAGGCGCTTGGCATTGACACGTGGCAGGAGCACGTCATCTACATGCACCCGGACAGCGCGATCTGCCGGTCGGAGGGCTTTGCCGCGCAGGCGCGTGTGGAAGTCCGCATCGGGCAGCGATCTCTGATCGCCACGCTGAACCTGGTGGGATCGGGACTGCTGGAAAAGCATGAGGTGAGCCTGTCAGCCAGCGCGGTCGATTCGCTGATGGCGCGCCCCGGGGACGAAGTGTGCGTTACGCACGCGCCGTCGCTTGAGTCGCTGCGCGCCCTGCGTGCAAAGATTTACGGTGGGCATCTGGACGCGAAGCAATTGCAGGAGATCATTGCTGACATCTCGCACGAGCGCTATGCCGATGTCCATATCGCAGCATTTCTCAGCGCGTGCGCAGCCGGCCGCATGACCATCAAGGAGACCATCGACCTCACACAAGCCATGGTCGACTCGGGCGAGCGGCTGCGTTGGGATCGCGCGGTCGTGGCAGACAAGCACTGCGTGGGCGGTCTGCCCGGCAATCGCACCAGCCCCGTCGTCGTTGCCATCTGTGCGGCGGCGGGGCTGCTGCTGCCCAAGACTTCATCGCGTGCGATCACCTCGCCAGCGGGTACCGCCGACATGATGGAAACACTCACCCGCGTCAACTTGACCGCTGCGGAGCTGCGATGCGTAGTGGGGCAGGTTGGGGCATCGCTCGCGTGGGGTGGGGCGTTGAGCCTCAGCCCGGCGGACGACGTCTTGATTCGCGTGGAAAGGGCCCTTGATGTGGACAGCGATGCGCAGCTCGTGGCGTCCATTCTTTCCAAGAAGATTGCAGCCGGGTCCACGCATGTGTTGATCGACGTGCCTGTAGGCCCGACGGCAAAAGTTCGCAATGTCGAAGACCTTGCGCGCCTTGAAATGCTGCTCAAGCGTGTGGCCCAGGCGTTCGGGGTGCAGGTGCTGATGGTGCGCACGGATGGTGCGCAGCCCGTCGGCCGCGGGATCGGTCCTGCGCTGGAAGCAAGAGACGTTCTGGCCGTACTGCAGCGCTCGCCAACGGCGCCCTTCGACTTGCGGGAACGGTCGTTATTGCTCGCTGGCGCATTGCTGGAGTTTTGCGGCGCCGCTGTTGCCGGAACGGGGCTCGACATGGCAACCGGCCTGTTGGATAGCGGTGCTGCATGGCGGAAGTTCGAAGCGATTTGCGAGGCGCAGGGCGGTTTGCGCATCCCCGGAGAAGCCGTTTTCCGCCGCGACGTCGTTGCCGAGCAAAACGGCATCGTCACCAACATCGACAACCGCCACCTTGCCCGCATCGCAAAACTTGCGGGCGCACCGATGCGTCAAGTCGCGGGGGTGGAAATGCATGTGCGACTGCGCGATCAAGTGAGCGTCGGACAACCGCTGTTCACGATTCACGCGCAAGCCTCGGGCGAGCTGGAGTATTCGTCGGCATATGCGTTGACGCATGCCGTGGTGGGTCTGTCTCCGATGGGTGGTTGACATCAAGCACCAAACGAAAGGCACATTGCTTTACAATCCACGCATGCCACGTGCGACTGCAAGCATCTCGCTTCGGGCGATGCTGTTGTTGACCATTGTGTTGATGCAGCTGCTAAGCCCGCTTCTGCACGGCCATCTCGGAACACCGAAACAATTTGGCCTGCACGTGCACACCGCGCTTCCTGCTGCGGTTGATTCTCATTTTCACTTCACATCGTTTGCCCACCGTCCTCCCATTGAGGAGACGGTCGCCATTGGCCTTCATGACTGGGCATTGACGAGCCAGGAACCCTTTGAGGTGGACGTCGAACCTGCCATTGGCCCGGCGGAGCTTGGCGCATTTCTTTGGGCAGCCGCGGCGGCCGGGGTATCCGCGCTGACGTTCCTCCTGCTCGCGGCGCTTGCTGGCGCCGCGGTATTTCGTCCCGCCTATCGGCCGGCGCCTGTTCGAGCGCGCTGGCGCGATCGCATCAATCGGCCACCTCCGGCCCAAGCACCTCCGCTGCAGTCCTGATCCGTACCCGGTTGACGGCCGGCGTGCGCGTTGCTCTGCAACTTGTTGACTTGCAGCAAGCCTCTCGTGTCTGCATTGGCGATGATGAATGTGCCAGAAGCGTGGTCTTTTGGTGCATTTCGCTCGCCTAACGCTACGCGGCAGTAGCAACTCCGCTTTCCATTGGCCCTCCACCGTAAGAGCTTGTCGTTCGCATCGCATGGAAATGCTGGGCGACGGTTGATCTTGAGGTCGCCCGCGTATGCGCGGCAATCAGAGGCGGCGTCAGTGGCGTTGCCTCCGAGGATTGGAGTCAGGCATGTCTTTCAAACGAATCATCGCGGCCAGTGCGTGTATTGCGCTGATCGCGTTTCCCCTTGAGCAGGCCGCTGCGCAAGCAGGCACGCAGATGGTGCCGCTATCGGCTGAGCAGGCGCGCGCTCTCGGCGTGCGTTTCAGCCCGGTCGCCGCTTCTTCAGGGCTGGAGGTCGGCACGCATGGGCGTGTCGTCTTCAAGCCGGATGCGCAATATGTGGTGGCCGCCCCATACGCGGGCATGGTGCCCCGGGTGTTGGTGTCGGTCGGGCAAACCGTCCGGGCGGGCCAGCCGCTGGCCGGTTTTTTGAGCCCGCAACTCTTCGAAACCAGCCGCGCACTGACGGAAGCCAACTCGCAGGCGCGGCTCGCGCAGCAGTCGCTCGCGCGCGACAAGGCGCTGTACGACGACGGCATCATCGCTGCAAGCCGCTGGCAGGCAACACAGGCGCGGGCCGCTGAGGCCGGTGCCATGGTCAAGGCGCGCAAGGCAGAGCTGGCCTCCGCAGGCATTGCATTCAGTGGCGCGGGTGGAGAGGCGCAATTGGTTTCCAGCCGTGGCGGTGTGGTGTCCGAAGTCAACGCCGTTCCGGGGGCGCGAGTCGACGCGGCGGCACCGCTGTTCAGGATTGTTGATCCGGCGGCGCTGGAGCTGGACCTGCTCGTTGGCCGCGACATACCGGTGCCGGCCCCAGGCGACCGGGTCGAGATTGCACAACGCGGCGCGGGCGGCACCGTCATTGGTGTTGCACCTTCCGGTGATGGCACAGCGGGTGTGCGTGTGCGCGCGTCGCTGGAGCGACGTGGGGACCTGCGTGCCGGAGAGAGCGTCAACGTCACGCTCAAGCTGCGCAGCGCGGCCAATGCAAACGCTCCGGACCTGCTGCGGGTGCCTGTGGCCGCGTTGGTCTACGTGCGGGGCGTGCCCGGCGTATTCGTCGCGACCGATAAAGGCTTCCGCTTCCAGGATGTGGCCGTCGCCAGTACAGACGACGCCATCGCCGTCGTCCGTGCCAACCTGCCAGCGGGTACACGCGTGGCGGTGACAGGTGTCGGCGCGCTCAAGGGCTTGCTGGCGGGAGAGCAGTGATGTTGCCCCGCCTGATTGAGTTTTCTTTGCGCCAGCGCGTGCTGGTGCTGATCGCGGCTGGCGTGCTCGCTGTGGCCGGCGTGTGGGCGTATCTGAACCTGCCGATCGACGCGTTTCCCGATATCTCGCCGACGCAGGTCAAGGTCGTGCTGAAGGTGCCGGGCATGACCCCGGAGGAGGTCGAGCAGCGGGTCTCCACGCCCATCGAGCAAGAGCTGCTCGGCCTGCCGCACAAGACGATCGTGCGCTCGGTGTCCAAATATGGCATCAGCGACGTGACCGTCGATTTTGAGGAGGGCGTAGACGTCTACTGGGCGCGCCAGCAAGTCTCGGAGCGTCTGGCCGGCTTGGCGCGCGATCTGCCATCGACCGCCGTGGGCGGTCTGGCGCCCATCACCACGCCGTTGGGCGAGATGTTCATGTTCACGGTGGAGGGCGATGGCTATTCCCTGGCCGAGCGGCGCCGCGTGCTGGACTGGGTGATCCGGCCAGCGCTGCGCACCGTGGCAGGCGTAGCCGACGTCAACGCCCTGGGCGGCGAGGTGCGCAGCTACGAGGTGACGCCTGACCCCGCCCGGTTGCGCGCCCGCGCCGTCACCCTGGAGCAACTGCGTCAGGCGCTGGATGCCAACAATCGCAACGACGGGGCAGGGCGGCTGGACCGCGGAGACGAGCACTGGGTCGTGCGCGTGGAAGGTGGGATACGCGGGCTGGACGATTTGCGAGCGATTGTCGTCGTGCCGGCGCAGGGCCTGACTTCCGCCCCTGCGGTCACGGTTGGCGATGTTGCGACCGTGCGGCTGGGCGAGGCCACCCGCAACGGCGCTGTCAGCAAAGACGGCAACGGTGAAGCGGTTGAAGGGCTGGTGCTGGGCCTGCGCGGCAGCGATGCCCGCAAGCTGGTCGAGGCGGTGCAGGAGCGGCTGGACGCGCTAGCGCCCCAGTTGCCGAAGGGCATGTCGACCCACGTCTTCTACAACCGCGGCGAGCTGGTAACCCGTGCGGCCAACACCGTGGTTCGCGCCCTGATTGAGGCCAGCGTGCTGGTCGTCATCACCTTGTACGTGTTCCTGGGCGGGGTACGGGCTGCCCTGGTCGTGGCGACCACACTGCCGCTGTCGATGCTGGCGACCTTCCTTCTGATGCGCTATGTGGGTCTGACGGCCAACCTGATGAGCCTCGGCGGGCTTGCCATTGCGCTGGGCATGCTCGTGGACGCAGCCGTCGTTGTGGTCGAGAACATCGAGACGGCCATGGCGCGCGCGCAAGACCACAAGACAGACCCCGCGCTGCGCGGTGCGGTCATCCGCCATGCAGTGGCAACGGTAGCGGTACCGATGCTGTCGGGCGTTTCGATCATTGCCATCGTGTTCCTGCCGCTGCTGTCACTACAAGGTCTGGAGGGCAAACTCTTCGGGCCGGTGGCGCTCACCATCGTGCTAGCGCTGGCCTCGTCCGTGGTGATTGCATTTACCGTGGTTCCGGCGCTCGCTTCGTTGCTCTTGCTGGCGCATGCAGATGAGCCGCCCTGGTTGATGCGAAAGGTCGCGAGCGGTTTTGCGCGAACTCAAGCCTGGACGACAACGCATCGCCGCACGGTGTTCGGCCTGGCCGGGGCGGCCTTGGCGCTGGCCGTGGTGTTGTACATGTCGGTCGGTAAGACATTCATGCCGACGATGGACGAGGGCGACCTGATCGTGCAGTTGCAAAAAGCGCCGTCCGTTTCGCTCACGGCGTCGCTGGACATGGACCAACGCGTGCAGCAGGCGCTGCTCAAGGAGGTGCCGGAAATACGCTCGATCGTCGCGCGCTCGGGCTCGGATGACCTTGGCCTTGACCCGATGGGTCTGAACGAAACCGATACCTTCCTGGTGCTCAAACCCAAGGAACAATGGCGCGGCAGCAAGGAAGACATCGCGATTGCGATCCGGCGTGTGATGGAACGCTTCCCAGGCTTGATCTACGGCTTCACCCAGCCCATTGAGATGCGTGTCTCGGAGATGCTGACCGGCACACGTGGCGACGTTGCCATCAAGCTGTTTGGCAGCGACCTTGCCGCCATCGATGCAGCCGCGCAGGCCATTGCTGCCAAGGTCCGCACCATCCCGGGCGCGGCAGAGGTGATTGCGCCCAGCAACAGCGGGGTGCAGTACCTGAAAGTGTCGCTGGACCGCGCAGCGGTCGGTCAGGCCGGCTTCTCCGGCGACACCCTCCAGGCGCAACTGCGCGCCCTGATCGAGGGCGACCGGATTGGCGTGGTGCCTGAGGGCATCGTTCGCACGCCGTTGATTTTGCGTGGCGGAGCAGGCCTGCGGCAGGCACCCGAAAACCTGACCAGCCTTCTGGTAATGGCGCCCGACGGCAAAGCATGGCCGCTCACCTCTCTGGCGCGCATCGAACGCGTGGATGGGCCCGTGCGCATCAACCACGAAGACGGCGCCCGGTTTGCCGTGATCCAGGCCAATGTCGATGGTCGGGACCTGGCGGGTTTCGTGCAGGAAGCCCAGGCGGCAGTCAGCGGTATTGGCACGTTGCCAAAAGGATTGCGGGTGGTGTGGGGCGGCCAGTTCGAGAACCAGCAACGCGCTGCAGCGCGTCTTGCGTTGGTTGTCCCATTGGCCCTATGCGCAATCTTTCTCTTGCTGATGTTGACGTTCCGCTCGGTGCGGCAGGCGGTGCTGGTGGTTGCCAACATTCCGTTCGCGCTCGTCGGTGGCATTGCGGCGCTGCGGATATCGGGCGAATACCTGTCGGTGCCGGCCTCCGTTGGCTTTATCGCGCTGCTCGGGATCGCGGTGCTCAACGGCGTGGTGCTGGTTTCGCACTTCAACACGCTGCTGGAGTCCGGCTTGAGCATGGCGCAAGCCGTGCGCGATGGCGTGCGAGACCGTCTGCGACCCGTCCTGATGACGGCCTGCATTACCGCACTGGGGATGATTCCGCTGCTGCTGGCCAGCGGGCCGGGGTCAGAGATTCAGCGGCCGCTGGCGATCGTGGTATCGGGCGGGCTGATTTCTTCGACCGCGCTGACGCTGCTGCTTCTGCCCCTGCTGTTCGAACGTTTTGGGTTGCCTCGGCCGCGTGCGGCCGCTGGGCAGGGAGATTCGCAATGAGGTTGGATCTGTTTCGCATCGTATTGGCGGGAGCGAGCACGATGCTGCTTTGCAGCGCCGCCGCGCAAGCGCAAATCTCGCCGGCCTATCTGCCGGCGGAGAGCGCAGTGCGCGAGGCCGTTGCGCAATCGCCCGACGTGCTGGCGGCAGAAGCCCGCCGCGATGCTGTACTCGCTCGAGCTGAGGGCATCCGCGCTGGCACAGCGGAAACCGTCGTGCGCGCAATTGGCCAAGGGCGCCAGGTGCGCGATCCCTCCGAGCGCCATGCCGAAGGGCAGATTGCGGTGGAGCGGCCATTGCGGCTTTGGGGCAAAGCGCAAGCCGATGGGCAACTGGCCGATGCCGCCGCCGAGGCGGGTCAGCTTGCCGTCAAGGATGCGCGCCACGAAGCATCGCGCCAGATTCTGGCCCTCTGGTTTGGTGCCGTGCGCGCAGGACAGGCACGCTACGCAGCGCAGGAGAACGCCAAAGGGGCGGCTGACCTGGCGGCGCTGACTGCCCGGAGGGTGCAACTGGGCGATGCCTCGCGCCTGGAGGCCGAACTGGCCGCGGCCGATCGGGCGCGCACCCAAGCCGCGCTGGCGACAGCCGCTGCAGCGGAACAGACCGCGCAGGCGGAGCTGCAAGCCCGCTTTCCAGGGCTTGGCCATCCCGCGTTTGGCCCCGATCCCGCGCTGCCCGCATTGCCGCAAGATCCGCCAGATCGATTACGTACCCAGTACATCCAGGACAGCCACGAATATCGCCTTGCCATGGCAGAAGAGGCCCAGGCGCAGCATATGGCCAAGCGCGCCGATCTTGATCGCCGGCCTGACCCGACCGTCGGCATGTTTGTCACGGTGGAGCGCGGCGGTGCGGAACGCATCATGGGTGTGAGCATTGCCATGCCGATCGGCTCGGCGCATCGTCGCTCAGCGGCTGCGGCGGCCGCTGCCGATGCGGAAACGGCCGCACGGCGCAGACTGGGTGCCGAGCGTCGGCTGGGTGCCGAATTCGATGTCCTCTACGGCAACTTGCAAGGAAAACGGACGAGCGCGCAGGCGCAGATGGAAGCGGCTACGCTGCAAAGGAGCGCATCCGACCGGGCAACGCGCGCATATCGTGCAGGTGAGTCGGGCTTGACTGAGCTACTGGCAGCACGTCGTAGTCTGGCCGAGTCCGTGCTGGCCGAGCGGCTCGCACGCGTCGACCTGCTGGAGGCAGACAGCCGCCTGCAGCTCGATCTGCATCGGATGTGGGACTTTGACGATTGATCTGCCGCGGCTTCAACTTTCACTCAACACACTTTGGATAACGCTATGCAGTCCGAACTGAAATACTCCCTCACCATGCGCTCGCTCCATTGGCTCGTGGTTCTGGCGGTGCTGATCGCCGTCGTGGCTATCGAGATCATGGATTTCTTCCCGAAAGGCAGCGCTGAGCGTGCCGCTTTATTCATCATTCACCAGACAGCGGGGCTCTCCGTGTTCGCCCTGATGGTGTTGCGTCTGCTGGCCCGGGTGGGCACGCAGGCACCGCCTCCCGTGCCGGGCACACCGCTGGTGCAGCTTGTCGCGCGACTCACGCACGGCGTGCTCTATGTCCTGATGGTCGGCATGCCCGTTTTGGGCTTGCTGGCACTGGCCTTGGCAGGCAAGCCGATTCAACCATTCGGGCTGAATCTGACGCTGGCGTTAGCGCAGGACAAGTCGTTGGCCCACTTGGCCAAGGAAATTCATGAGTCGGGCGCCACGGTCGTCTATATCGTGGTCGGGCTGCATGCTGCCGCGGCGCTCTGGCACGAGTTCATCCTGAAGGATCGGCTGCTGCGCCGCATGATCTAGCCCACATGGAAACCGCGCAGACAAGAGCCTCAGCGATGCACGCCACGCGCTTGCTTGCCAACGTTGCATTGCTTGCCTTGTCGGTGCTGACCTTGGCGGCGGGGCTATGGGCGCGGTATCTCGGTGCCGATGTGCTCGCGCAGCAACTCTGGCTGATTGGCGTCGCTCCGAACTGGCTGGTCTTGGCCGTCTCGATTGTTCGGTCACTGATGCGGCGGCAGGCCGGGGTGGATGTTCTGGCGGTGATGTCGATCACCTTTGCGCTCTTGTCGGGCGAGGTGCTGGTCGCCTCGGTCATTGCGTTGATGCTCGCGACCGGGCGCGCGTTGGAAGACTTTGCCCAGGCGCGTGCGCAGCGCGAGATGACTGCGTTGCTCGGTCATGCGCCCAAGCGAGCCAATCGCTTCGACGACGGACAGTGGCACCAAGTCAGCCTGGAGAAGGTGCAAGCGGGTGACCGGTTGCTGGTACGACACGGTGAAGTCGTGCCGGTGGACGGTACTTTGTCCGAGCCCGCAGATCTGGATGAATCCACGTTGACAGGAGAATCGCTCACCCGCCATCGCCAGGCAGCCGATGCAATTTGCAGCGGCGTGCTGAATGTCGGCGCCGCCTTCGAAATGATCGCGAGTGCGTCGGCCGAGAAGAGCACGTTTGCGGGCGTTGTCCGGCTGGTCAGTGCAGCGCAGGCGGAGCGCAGTCCTTCCGTCAGGCTGGCTGACCGGTATGCACTTAGCTTTGGAGGCATTGCCGTTCTGCTGGCGGGGGCAAGCTGGATCGTCACGGGTGACCCGGCGCGTTGTCTTGCCGTGCTTGTTGTGGCTACGCCGTGTCCGTTGATCCTGGCCGTGCCAGTCGCCATCGTTTCAGGGCTGTCCCGTTGCGCCAAGCGAGGCGTACTGGTCAAGGGCGGCGGCGCACTGGAGCGGCTGGCGTTGGCCGACACGCTGTTCTTCGACAAAACGGGCACGCTGACCAGCGGATATGCACGACTGGTCGACGTTGAATGTGCACCGCAGTACACGTCCGATGTTGTGCTGGGCTTGGCCGGTTCACTCGCACAGGCATCGAATCACGTTACGGCAGAAGCCGTCGCCAAGGCCGCGCGCGAACAGGGCGCAACGCTGCAGTTGCCGAGTGCAGTGGTTGAGAGTCCGGGGGCCGGCGTTTGTGGCCGCGTTGAAGGTCATGTCGTTTCCATCGGCTCGTTGCCCTATGTTTTGGGTTCGTCCAATGTGCCGCGCTGGGTAGAAGCGTTCGTCAAGCGGGTGAGCTATGCCGGCGCGTCGGCTGTCTTTATCGGCGTGGACGGCGAACTGGCGGGCGCATTGCAGTTGATTGACCGCCTTCGTCTGGAGGCGCCCCGCGCCCTGCGACTCTTGCGTCAAGAGGGCATGAAGCGCCAAGCGATGTTGACCGGGGATCGGGAAGATGTTGCCGAATCCGTTGCATCCATGTTGGGGGTGACGGAGGTCTATGCGGCCCTGTCGCCGGCGGCCAAGCTCGCGGCGATTCGGAATGCACGCACCGCGGGTCGGGTGGTCATGGTTGGCGATGGCGTCAACGATGCACCAGCGCTTGCTGCTGCGGACATTGGCGTGGCAATGGGCGCGCGCGGCGCAGCTGCGTCTTCGGAAGCTGCAGACATTGTCTTGTTGGTGGACCGCCTGGATCGGCTCGTTGATGCGGTCCGGATAGCGCACCGCACACGCCGCGTCGCGCTGCAGAGCGTGATGATCGGCATGTCGTTATCGCTGGCCGCCATGGTTGGCGCTGCGCTCGGTTATCTGCCGCCGTTGGCAGGCGCAATGCTGCAGGAAGTCATTGATGTGTTGGCGATCGCCAGCGCGTTGCGAGCGCTACGGCCAACAGAAAACGAGGCAACCGGTTCACTCGTCTCTGCAGACGTCGAGCGCCTCAAGGCCGAACACGCGGAGCTGGAACCCATTCTGAGCCGGATCCGCGTGGTCGCAGACTCGCTTCCCCATATGGAAGGCGGCGCGGCAAAAACCGCGTTGCTGTCGCTCAATCAGTCCTTGGCCGAGGTGCTGGTGCCGCATGAGCGCCGAGACGATACCCAGCTCTATCCGGACGTCGCCCGCCTGCTCGGTGGAGATGACCCGATGGCGGCAATGAGCGCGATGCATCGCGAGATATTCCGCATCACGAACCTGCTCGGCCGGATCGTGGCAGATGTGTCCTCTGACGGACCCGATGCCGCAGTGACACAAGAGCTGCAACGCTTGCTCTACGGGCTGGATGCCGTCGTGCGGCTGCATTGCGCACAAGAAGACGAACTGTTCCATGTGCTCGGTGGAGAGGCTTGAGCGCCATGGCAAACCTGCTCGTATTGTTCGCGACCGTCCTGCTGCTGAATGTGATGCCGGCCTTTGCTCCGCCGACGTGGATGGTGATGTCATGGATCGGTTTCTCACGGCCTGATGCCAATCCGGTGCTCCTTGCGGGCGTTGCCGCTTGCGCAGCAACCCTGGGCCGCCTGGTTTTGGCGCGGCTATCCTGCACGCTTGTCCGTAACCGCTGGATGCGCGAGGCGGATCGTCAGAACATCGATGTGGTGCGCGCCTGGCTCGAAGACCGCAAAGGCATGACGGTCGGGCTGATGCTCGCGTACGCCTTCAGCCCGTTCCCGTCCAACTACATCTTCATCGCCTACGGCTTGACTGGGATGCGGCTGTGGTTGATCGGGCTCCCGTTCTTTGTTGGCCGCTGGCTAAGCTACCTGACCTGGACGCACATTGCCCAGTTGGGTGCACGCTATCTGGATGAGGAGACGGAGATCGACGGCGCGTATATGGGGGTGTACTTCATCGTGTCGCAGGTCGTGTTTCTGGCCCTCGTTTATGGGTTCGCCAAACTGGATTGGCGCTACTTTCTGCAAACGAAGCGTCTGCGCTGGCGGCGGCCGGAGTCAATTGCATCGGCCGCCAAAGACACATAGACAAGGGCAGGGCGTTGAGCACGCGCTTCAAAGCAGTCAGATGCTCACGCGGCGCAGGCGCAGCGCATTGGAGACCACCGAAACCGAGCTCAGGCTCATCGCGAGCGCCGCAATCATCGGAGAGAGCAGCAAGCCGGTCGTGCTGTATAGAACGCCGGCCGCAAGCGGCACCCCCAAGGCGTTGTAGACGAACGCAAAGCCGAGGTTCTGCTTCATGTTGCCGATCGTTGCCTCAGACAGCGTGCGTGCGCGTGCGATGCCGCGCAAATCTCCCTTGAGGAGCGTCACTTGCGCGCTATTCATCGCGACATCCGTGCCCGTGCCCATGGCGATGCCGACATCGGCCTTCGCCAGTGCTGGCGCATCGTTGATCCCGTCGCCGGCCATGGCAACGGTTCTGCCTTCGCTTTGCAGCCTCGTCACGAGGGCCAATTTATCGGCGGGCCTGACTTCGCCATGAAACTCGGTGATGCCCAGCGATTGAGCAACCGCCTTTGCCGTTACCGTGCCGTCGCCGGTGGCCATGACCACGCGGATGCCCTTGTCCTTGAGCTGCGCCAACGCTTCGGCCGTCGTCGGTTTGATTGGATCGGACACGGCAAGCAAACCGGCAAGCGCGCCATCGGCGGCAAGGTACATGACGCTCGCGCCCCGGGCTCTTAGTTCGTCCGCGCCCTGGGCCAGCGGGGCGGCGTCAATGTGCTCTTGCTCCATCAACACGGTGTTGCCAAGTGCAAGCTTCTTGCCGACGACAGACCCACGCACGCCGATGCCACTGCTGGACTCGAAATTCTGGGCGGCCTGCAATAACAATCCGCGCGATCTAGCGGCCTCTACAATGGCCGCCGCCAACGGGTGCTCGCTGCCCTGGTCCAGACTGGCCGCTAAGCGAAGCACTTCCGACTCATCGAAGCCGTTGGCGCCCAAGCAGCGTTCAAAAGCGGGCTTGCCTTGCGTGAGTGTTCCCGTCTTGTCGACCACCAGCGTGTCGACCTTGCGCAGATTCTCGATGGCGGCTGCGTCGCGAAACAAGATGCCGTTCATGGCGCCCTTGCCGCTGGCCACCATGATCGACATTGGCGTTGCGAGGCCCAACGCGCATGGGCACGCGATGATCAGCACAGCAACGGCGTTGATGAGCCCATATACCCAGCTAGGCTGCGGTCCAAAGATCCCCCACGCGAAGAGGGTGAGCAGGGCAATCGCCACCACAGCAACAACGAAAAATCCCGCAACCTGATCCGCCATGCGCTGCATGGGCGCCTTGGAGCGCTGAGCCTGGGCGACCAACTGAACGATCTGCGAGAGGACGGTCTGAGAACCCACTTTCTCCGATTCGATAATCAAGCTTCCTGCGGTGTTCATCGTGGCGCCGATCACATGGTCACCCACTCGCTTGGTCACAGGAATGGGCTCGCCAGTAATCATCGATTCATCGAGGGAACTTGAGCCTTCGATCACGATACCGTCGGTGGGAACCTTCTCGCCTGGACGCACGCGCAGACGGTCGCCGACGTGTACGTGGTCCAGGGGTACGTCCATTTCGCTGCCGTCCGGGTTGAGGCGCCGTGCGGTTTTGGGGGCAAGGCCGAGCAGCGATTTGATTGCGGCTGATGTCTGGGAGCGCGCCTTCAACTCCAGCAGTTGACCAACCAGCGTCAGCGAAACGATGACCGCCGCCGCTTCAAAGTAGACGCCGATGCGACCATGCTCTGCGAACGTCTGAGGAAACGCGTTCGGAGCGATGGTTGCGATCACGCTGTACAGATACGCGGCGCCCGCACCTAGTCCAATGAGCGTCCACATGTTTGGACTGCGGTGTATGAAGGATTGAACGCATCGCTTGAAGAATGGATAGCCCGCCCACAGCACGACGGGCGTCGAGAGGGCCAGCTCGCCCCAACTTTGCTGCGGGGCGTTCATCCAGCCATATTGGTGTCCGAACATCGCCAGGACGAACGTGGCAACGGTGAGCGGAAGCGTCCACCAGAAGCGCTGCTGGAAGTCTTTAAGTTCGGGGTTCTCTTCGTCATCCAAGTCCGGAACGATCGGTTCCAGAGTCATACCGCAGATCGGACAATTGCCTGGACGGTCTTGCCGGATTTCCGGATGCATGGGGCATGTGTAGACGGTCCCTGCTTGGGACTCGGCGGGAGCGGCCGCAGCCCGGTCTTTGTCAGCATGCCCGGCAGCTGCCGTTACGGCCCGGCCGTGCTGCTCGTGCATTGCACCGTGTCCGTCATGGTGATGGCCGGTGTGGCCACCATGCGAGTGCGTGTGATCGTGCTCAGCAGCGTGGACGTGGCGGTGTTCTTCCATTGACATCGGCTCCTATCAGTTCGACTGCTGCCAGATGCACTTGCTTGAACGGCAACATGCGTTTCTTACGCTCAGGAAACGATAAACCCTCCCATGCAGGGAGGGTCAACGGGAATTGTTGTGCGAAAGAAGCGTTGAACGCACTCCGCCCGAATCTACTTCTGCATCATGCCGCCCACACCAGGACCCATTCCGGGCCCCATTCCGCGGCCCATGCCCATTCCCATGCCCTGGCCATCCTTCATCATTTGCATCATCTCCTGCATCAGGGCCGTGTTCCGTTCCATCATGCCCCGACACGTGGCCATCTGAATGGCTTGGCCCCTTCTTGCTGCCGGTTGCATGGCGCCCGTCTGTCGCATGCTGGCCATCATGTCTTGCATGACCCTCATGCGCTCGTTCATGAGCGCTTGTCGTTCTTCTGGGGTATTTGCACGTGCCATGCGTTCCCTGATGGCACGCAGATGGGCGATCTGCGCATCAAAGTCTGCATTGCTTTGCTGAGTGGCCGTCGCGGCCGGCGGCGATGTCTTTTTTTCGTTGGATGGATCGGCGGCGAGGGCAACAAAACTCCACGCGAACAGTAACGTGGTCGATGCTGTTGCGATGAGGGTGCGTCGATTGTTTGCCATGATGAACGGCCTAGAGTGTGATGTGCGGCGGATGCCCGCACTGTCAATGTAGAGGCCAGGCACGATCGGCCATTGATGCATGTCAAGCGCTGCGGCTTGGTCTATGGAGGAGGGGATTGGGGCCCGCGTGGGAGGCGATTGTCGCGCCACGCGCGCGCCCGTCGTGATCCCTCTGCGGAAACTAGTGCATCGGCCAACCATCGATCCGTTAGAAGCTGCAGGTCCGAGCAAGCATGACTTGTGAACGTCATTGGTTCCGACCGCTCCTACGCAAAGCTGGTCCCTAAATCTCTTCCCTGAACCCTGGTAGGACAAGGGTTTTGCTTTGATTAGGGACAAACCTGCATCAAAGCCGCCGCTTGCTCTGTATCCGCTACACCGTGGAGTCAATGCAACCGTGACCCTATGGGCCTTAGCTCGATCTGGTTGACGCAACCATAGGACTAAATGTCGGCTTGATACCGCCCTTCCAAACGATATAGTGCATTTACGTCGGTGCACTTTCGCGGCCGGGGATGTATGGGACGCACACTTCAGTTTGATCGGCAGTCTCTGTATGAGCGAGTCTGGCGAGAGCCACTATCAACGCTTAGCAGGTCTTTCGGTATGTCGGATGTGGCGCTCAAGAAGATTTGTAAGAAGCTGAATGTACCTACACCGGGTCGCGGCTAAGCGGGCGCCGTTCTGCGATGCGTGCCCGACAGCATCACGGTATGAACGATTACGCGTCGTGTCTAGCGATTTTCCGAGTACATCGCGCCAGGCGCTGAGTGGATGCGCGTTTTCAGAAGGCGGTGAATTGCGAAGCGGACAATGCTGCCTTGGCAGCATGCATCGTTAACTTGCCTTTCTGTGCGTCTCGAAGTGCGGTCACGTGTTGTCCAAAACCGCGTCGACTCCGCCGAGTTTGCGCGCCGCAGGTTTCAACCGTGTGTCCATGTGCTGGGCCCATCGAGCGAAGCAGTTCATGGGTGACCGGTCCCGTGCCTCCCCGTAGCTGCTGCTCCGCTGGTTGCCGCGATCTCCATGTTGGCGCCGTCTGACTGCAGCACGTATTCAAACGATTGCCGTATGCATCGACCGAAGCATGGTCAATCTTTCACGGGGCTTTGCCGTGCACTCGGCGGATCGCTTGCAGAATGTCCCGCCAGTGCGAATAAATCAGGAAGTGCCCCGCGCCATGGATGACGTGCAGTCGTGCGTCAGGAATTCGCTCCACAAGCTTCCGGGCGCCATCCAGCGCGACGTGCGAATCCAAATCCCCGTGAAAGAACTCGACTGGTATCGAAAGCGCCAAGTCATCCGCGCTCCATCCATGCGTCACCAACAGGGCTTCAGAGACGAGATACTGCTCGCCATACTTCACGCTTGCCAACAAGCCGCGCGCGTAATTCTCACGCATGACGGGGTCGTCAAACACGCGCCGATCGGACTCGGGCACATGCAACATCGCCTGTTCGATATATCGATAAACGTTCTTCTTGATGCTTCGCACCCCGACCCGCAACAGCGGAGGGAGGAGGTTGGGGGAGTATCGCGCGACCAACATCGGCATACGGGACTGGTCGGAGAACATCTTGAGATCCTTGAAGTGCTCGATTGGCGGCGCCGCTCCAACAAGGAAGAGGCCGCACACCCGATCAGGCAAACACTGCGCGGTCGCAAGCGCGTAGGGCGTTCCGGCGCCGGAATAGCCAAGCACCACGAACCGTTGCAGACCTAGATGATCGGCAAGCGCGGCGACATCTTTTGGCCAATCCCGCACGCGCCGACCGGGCAAGGGGTCTGAATCCCCAATACCCGGGCGCTCAGGGATGATGAGACGGATCCCATATTCATCCAGGATGCGGTCATCCGGGTGGCGCAAGTGGCGCGAGCCCGCGATGGCATGCATGAGGATGACTGGCAAGCCATCGGGATTCCCGGTGTCCGACCAAACCAGTCGACGTCCATCCGGTAACGTGAGTTGGGAGTCGCGGGACTGGGTTCCTGTCGGATCGCTTGGTACGGGCGGCACATGCAGACGCGCAGGCGAGGGGGGCGTACCGTCAACCTTCAGCCACAGCGGCGTCGCATAGATGGCGTGCACCAGTTCGCTCTGCCTTTTGACGCCGACTTTCTCAAAAACTGACTTCAATTGCGTCTTGGCGGTATTGATGCTGATGCTCAGGTTTTGCGCCGCTTCATCCAGCGCACGGCCGGTGATGAGTTGCTGAATCAGCCGCGTTTCGGCCGGCGTTGTTCCGAACATCTTGCGCAAGCCGGACTCCGCGAGCGACCTCGCATTGGAACTCGCGACCCAAACCGCGAGCCGGGCCTCTTCGGTTGTCTGCCCATCACCCATGAGCCGACTCACCCAAATGCACAGGCCGCCATTGGCATCGTCGAGTCGAAGCGGTACATCTCCGCCCGGCTCGGCCATGACCTGCTGCAAGGCATCCGTCAACGCCTTCTGTGGCCGCGACACCAGACGGCCTGCGGAGATCGCCAGGCAACCGTGTTCGCGCAGCATTACCAGCAGCGTGCTATTGATGCTCACAATCGCCCCGGACGCGCCGATGACGGCAATGCCCAGCGGCAGTTGGTCGAGCGCCGCTTCGAGCAGCCGCCGATGTTCGTCCGACTCGGCAAATTGCCGTTGCAATTCAAAGGCACGGACGAAGTGGGGTGCTAGGTGTACGAAGACACCCCGCTGCGCACCGGTGTCCTGCAGCGGGGCTAGCTGGCCAGAACCGTCAAACCAGTTGGCCACCATACGTTCCGCATTTCGCGTGTCAAAGGGCAACACGGTCTCGGCCTCAAGCGCGGACACGTAATCGGCCATGCTTTCCAGCAACTGCGGCCACAGCGCTTGATCTCCTGCTGTGTCGTAAATCAAACCGATCAGCTTCGATAGCGCCGCAGCGTGAGAGTCTAGGCCGTCGTCCATGGAATCCAAGTGAGTGCTTCTACGAGAGGGGTACGTCGCTAGGTAATGGTCGCAAGATCATGCCATGCACGCGTCTTGTGGCTCAAATCCGCCACGTTGCGGACTCCATCGGCGCCTTGGTTCTGTACCCCGCCATGTTGAAGCATCCCGGTTTGCGGGTTTTCACCCGTTCGGGTGATTCGTCGGCATTCTTTCTCCTATTCAATACGCCCGAACCGAGGTGCAGTGGTCTGCAACCTCGGAACACCCTAGAGGGAGGGAAAATGAAACGCACAGCAATCGCAATCAGCGCTGCGGCGCTTGTCTTGTCCGCCTGCGGCGGCAGTGATCCGACGTCCGGAATTGACAGCCTCGCGGCACAAGTCGTGAAAGGCACGGCCGCGACCGGCGCGCCCATGCCCAGTGCCACGATCAATGCGACCTGCGGGTCGGCTTCCGGCACTGCAACGACTGCCACCGACGGTACGTATACGGTCAAAATCACTGGCGGCGGCCTGCCCTGCGTGCTGACCGCCACCAGCAGCGACGGCACCACCGTGTTGCATTCGGTGGTGGGTGGCACGGGCACCTCTAGCAGCGCGGCAGTTGCCCAGATCACGCCGCTGACGGAACTGCTGGTCGCCCAATTGGCCGCCGGTGATCCGGCCAAGTTTGTGTCCGGCTTCAGCACGAGCACGATGATTTCCGCGGACGCGGTAGCGGCAGCCAATACGGCTGTCATCGCGGCACTGAAGGCGGCGGGCCTTGATGTTTCCGCGATCACCGACATCGTCGCAGGTGCGATTACAGCTGGCAGCGGCGCGGGCTACGACGGTGTTCTGGATTCGCTCCAAAAGGCCATCACCGCCGCCAACACAACGCTGGCCGAGTTGGCGACCGCTGTGAGCACCAGTACCAGCAGCGGCACCGCGCAAGGCGCTGTTCTGGGCACGCTGTTGGCGCCTGTCGCTGCATCCTGTCCGTCGCTCAAGGGCGGCGCGCACCGCGTCATCGATTTCACCGACAGCACAACCTACACCGCTACTGTCGACGCCACCAATCTGACGGTCAGTGCTAACGGCAACAACTACACGCTAACGAAGAACGCGACGTGCGATTACACGCTGAATGATGCGAGCCACACCCGCGTCCTGGTCGCGAAATCCGGCATGGCGATCTGGATGAACGGCGGGGGCACTTCCCCCAACCCCGCTGCGGCTGGCACGGTTGGCGTGTCGTTCCCGGCGCAAACGCTCGACACGACCGCGTTGGCGGGTATATACGATCGCGTCACTTACGGGGCGGCCAGCGCGACGCCCTTTGGCGCATTCGGAACGGCGACGTTCGACGGTGCTGGGGTGAATACCACCTCCATCAACTGCACCAACGGTGTGGGAAGCTGCGCGCCTGACCCGTCGCCATCACCCCTCGGTCATGTGGTCGCCACCACGGACGGTGGCGTGGATTATCTGAACGCAGACGGCACCCCGGGTGCACATGCCTTCGGCTTCCGTAATGCGCAGGGCCAGACCGTGCTGATTGCGTATGAGAGTTCGGGCAGCGTATCGGTACTCTCCAAGCAATCAACGCTGTCGTTGCCCACCGTCGGTGCTACGACCAGCTTCTGGCAGTTCAAGTTGACACCCACTGCAACGCCTCTGCTCGTCATGGCCGACGACTCCAATTCGGTGACGGCGGTCGACTCGACCACAGGTCTGGTCACCCGGAAGTTCCAGGACAACCATACCGACCAGATTACATTCAACAGTCCGTTCGCCGGTACGCGTTACCGCGCAGCAAACGCCTGCACAAACACGACGGGTGGCGCCGGTACCTGTGCGCCTGTGGTGCAACTCCCGTTGCAGGGTGAGGGAATCAATCTGGCGATCAGTGCCAACCCCAGCAATCCGTTCCTGACGGTTTCGATTACGAAGCCCTGAACGGTCACCATGTGCCAGGTGTTTTCACACACCTGGCGCCTGGCCTATTCCATCTTGGGGAAAATGATGAAGGCACGAGGCAAATTTGCCGAGCCGATCGCACACGTGAAAGCCGTTGCGCCGGATTTTTACGTAACTTAACCCAGCCATACCACGCTGAATGCCGCACTCTGGACAATGGCTCTCGAGGCTCCAAGTGAGCTAAGGAGCATGCATTGAACCGAACCAAGCGAAAGCAGAACGCCCTGACATGGCTGGCGGCAGGCACCTGCGCTGTGGCGCTCTCCGGCTGTGCGCTGCAAGGGCCATATCGGGCGCCAGAAGCGGCCACGGCTCTCCCATGCAACGGGTTGGCAAGCCGTGCAGCCCCATGACGGCAAGGTGGAAAACCTGCTGGACTGGTGGCGCCGGTTTGACGACCCCCGCGGTGGCGGAGTTGATCCGCTTGGCCGAAACCGGCAGCCCCACACTGGCCAAGGCTGTGGCGCGAATCAACGGCGCACGCGCCACGCTGGCCTCCAGCAATGCCGATGCATGGCCGACCTTGACAGGCTACGGGTCGGCCTCGCGGGCCAAGTCCGTCATCTCGCAGGGCAATACCTCGCTCACCAGCCTGACGAGCCCACGCAGCGTAGGGGCGGGTGCCTCGTCAAATCGATCTGTTCGGCAAGAACCGCTCGGCGCGTGAGTCGTCGCAAGCCCAGTTGGATGGGCGCCTGGCTCCAGGGAAGTCCTCGCGCGGATTGCTCGGACGCATCAGGCGGCAGCTCGCCGCATTTGCACGCAGGTCACCGCCGCCAGCGTGAAGACTTGGCGGCGTGGTTGCGCTGCCGCCACTGGCGCGCCCAGCGCTCGACCACTACTTGATGAAGCGCGGGTTGCCGGTGATACAGGCGCGCTGAAATCCAAAGCCGCCGCTGGCAGGTGGCTTGGGGTTGGATCCTGACGGTGGCATTACGGGAGCCGGCGATCACACTGTGTTGACCGAGAAGCTGAGATCGACCGGCCGATACGACTTCGTTGTGCACTCGGATGCAATTCTCTCTTCAAGCGAGAGCGCATCGCGGGATGCACACGCATAAGCGCATGCATTTTCCTTCGTTGGCGCAAACACTGGTTTCCCCAATACTAAGTCGTCGCGTCTGGCGGCGCGTTGAGGTATTGGCGTGCCGTTGGCTCCTTGCACGTCAAACTCGATAGAACTCCCGATGTCATTCCGCGCTTCTCAACTCTCTTCGCGCCGCCGTGCTCTCAAGCAGCTTGCTTCCCTTGCCACGCTGGGCAGCGCGAGTCTAGGCCTGATGGCCTGTTCGCGCAGTGGCGATGGGTCAGCCGACAAGTCGGCTGGCGCTTCGGGCAGCGGTCCTGCTGTCATCAAGCAGGCGGGTGACAAGATCCGCTTCAAATATCCGGACAACCCATCCTTCGACCTGATCTACCTCGCCGACCAACTGGGTTACTTCGATGGCACCAACACACGTCCCAGCTACATCGGCAAGGTGGCTGCGCCGCAGATCATCCCGCTGGTCGGTACCGGCGAGATCGACTTTGGCTCGCGCATGGTGCCCCTCGTTATCTCCGCCTATGCCAGCGGTGCCGATATCAAGGTGGTAGCCGCGGGCGGCAAAACGCTGGAAGAAGCGCCGCACATGAAGTACTTCGTGCGCAAGGATTCCGGCATTCGCCAGCCCAAGGACCTGGAAGGCAAGACCATCGGTTTCAACAGCTTTGGCGCGTGCGCCGAGTTTGTGACCAAGACGTTCCTGCGGCAGAAGGGCGTGGACGTCAACAAAGTTAACTTCGTGGTCATCCCGGACGACCAGGCCGAACAGACGCTGGTGTCCGGCAATACCGATCTCGCCATCATTCATGCGCCGTTCTCCGGCCGTGCGGACCACGCGCAAAGCTTGGTGCGCCTGTGGAGCGACTACGACCTCGACCGTGGTCTGGGTGGCATGTCGCCGTATAGCGCGCACGGCAAGTTCATCCGCGAGCAGCCCGAGGCGGTGCGCGACGTGGTGACTGCGCTGGCGAAGGCTGGCAACTGGGTCAACGCCAACCCGGAGGACGCGCGCAAGCTGGTCTCGCAGCGCATCAAGCTGGAGTTGCCGTTTGTCGACCGCTTTGCCTATGTGGAGGATCTCGTCATCACCGAGCCACCGATCCAGTACTACATCGACGTGCTGGAGCGTGAAGGCAAGCTCGCCAAAGGCAAGGTGGCCGCGCGCGACATCTACACCAACCAGTTCAACCCCTACGCGACCGGCACCGCCGTACCCGCAAAAGCCTGAGGGTGCCGTCATGAGCAGCAAGATCGTGGCCCGTGGCGTTCGCATGGACTACACCGTGCGCAGCGATGCAGGCCAGACGGAAGATGTTGCCGTGCTGCGCGATTTTGATCTCGATATCCGCGAGGGCGAATTCCTCTCGGTACTGGGGCCTTCGGGCTGTGGCAAATCGACTTTCCTCAGCATCCTGGCGGGGCTGACCGAACGCACCGGCGGCAACATCCGCATCGACGGCCAGGCGCTGGCGGGCATCAACCCGCATCAGGGCGTGGTGTTCCAGGGCTATGCGCTGTTTCCGTGGCGCACGGTGCTGGAGAACATCGAAATCGGCCTGGAGATCCGCGGTGTGCCCAAGGCGGAGCGCCGCCGCATCGCGCAGGAACATCTTGAGCTGGTCGGCCTGACCGGTGCCGGTGCGCGCTATCCACACGAGATTTCGGGCGGCATGAAGCAGCGCGTGGCGATTGCCCGCTCGCTGGCCTACAAGCCCGACGTGCTACTGATGGACGAGCCGTTTGCCGCGCTCGACGCGCAAACGCGTGAGATCCTGCAGGGAGAACTACTGCGCATCTGGGAGCAATATCGCAAGACTATCGTGTTCATCACCCACAGCCTGGATGAGGCGATCTTCCTGGCGGACCGCATTGCCGTCATGACGCGGAGACCCGGTAGCGTCAAACAGATTCTGGAAGTGCCGCTGCCACGTCCGCGCCTGCCGGAGTTGCGCAATTCCGAGGCCTTCGTCGCGCTGCGCCAGCAGGCGTGGGACATCCTCAAGGACGAAGTGCAGTTCGCCAACCCGAGCACCACACCGCGCCCGCTGGGCGCTACGGTTGACCCACGCGAGCGTGCCGAAGGCGAAGTGGTGCATCGCCCCATGCAACACGACGCCGCTGACGAGACCGCTATTCCGGAGGCAGCACGATGAGCGCCCGCAGATTGGCGGCCCGCTTGGGCGACCGCGCGCTTGGCCTGGCCGGAGTAATCGGGTTCCTGCTGTTTTGGGAGTTGGTGCCGCGTCTGGGTATCGTGAGCGACGCCTACCTGAGCCCACCGTCGCAGGTGGTCGATGCCATCTGGCAGCTTGCGCACAGCGGGGCATTGCTCAAGCACGTGGCCGCCAGCCTGCAGCGCTCGTTGTGGGGGCTGTTGCTGGCGATCGGGTTTGGCGTGACGCTGGGCTTGCTGATGGGCTGGTTTACCCGCTTTGAAGCCATCGTCGATCCGATCCTCCAGCTCTTCCGGCAGACCTCGGCATTTGCGCTGTTTCCGGTGTTCATTCTCTTTCTGGGCATTGGCGAGCTGTCGAAGGTGGCCATCATCTTCTGGGCGTCGTTCTGGCCGGTGCTGCTGAGCACGATCGGCGGGGTGCGCCAGGTGGACAAGCTGCTGATTCATTCGGCCCGGTCGATGGGGGCGTCGAATCTGTTTGTGTTCCGCAAGGTGGTGTTGCCCTCGGCCACACCATTGATCTTTACCGGCATCCGGCTGGCGGGCACCTATTGCGTAACCGCCCTGGTAGCGGCCGAGATGATCGGCGCGCATTCCGGGCTAGGCTTCCTGACGCTGAACTCGCAAGAGGTGTTCCAGATTCCGACGATGTACGCGGGCATCCTGCTGCTGGCCTTGCTCGGGCTGGTGCTGAACACCATCCTGGCGCGCATCGAACGGCGTCTGACCCGCTGGCGCAAGGGGCTGACGCTCAATGCCTGAGCCGGTGCAAGCATGGCGCCGGCCAGCTTTAACGGGCGGCGCACGCATGCCGTCCAGGCGGCGCCGGTTGCTGGCGGCCACAGCCGTGGCTGTTGCCGCAACAGGCGCGCTGACATGGTACGGTGTGCCGGTCCTCATCCACGATGTGCCCCACGTGCCCGAGCGTTTGCCGGCGCCTGTACAGGCGTGGCTGGCCCAACATCAACCCGCGCCTGATTGGACGGCGTTGCCGCTCGGCCCCGCGTTGCGAGAGGTACAACGCCGCGGCGAGTTGGTGGTTGCCGTACGCGCCTACGCACGCCCTGCGCCGCCCGGCGTACCAACTCCTCTTGAGCCTGACAATTTCGACGCTGATCTGGCGCGCGCGCTGGCCCAGCATCTGCAGCTCAGGCTGCGGCTGATCGGTGTGCCGGCGGATGGTCATCTGCCGGAGGATGCCCGTGTCGATCTGGTGATGGCCGGCGCTGACGCGGCGCCGGCGGCATGGCAGCCTGTGCCCACCGCCTATACCGGCGGGCAGGGCGCGCTGGTGGTGTTGCGCAACGCGGCGTATCGAACCACCGACGATCTACACGGGCGCGGTGTTTGCGTCCCTCAGGGCAGCCCGTACGCGTCCGCGCTGCTTGCGCGCTACGGCGCTGTACCTCAGCTGTACCCATCGGCCATTCGCGCCATCTGGGCATTTTTGTCGGGCGACTGCCAGGCGCTGGCCGATGATGAGCGCGTGCTTGAGCGGCTCGTGCGGTTGCCCGAATGGCGCTTCTATCGAACCCTGGAGCAGGGCGTGGCGCCCGACAACGGCAAAGCACAGATCGCCCTGCGTAGCCCGGACTCCGTTTCAGCCGCGTATCTGGACCAGGTAGTGCGCTTCTGGAAGACCAGTGGTGCGTTGGCCCAGGCGCGCGAACAGCGCGCGGGCGATATCGTCTTTGAAGTGGCGCAACTGCAGGATGGCCTGGTCTGCCACAACTAGGTTTGGGGCGCGCTGGGGCCCGGTCAAAGACGATGATCGAACCGGCGTGCCAGGCACTCCCCGCCCAGTTGCACCAGTGTCACGAGCACAACCAGGATGGCGATCACGTTAAACATGACCGCGGTTTCGTAGCGCTCGTAGCCGTAGCGGATGGCCAGGTCGCCCAGGCCGCCTGCGCCAACGGCGCCGGCCATGGCGGAAGCGCCGATCATGGCGATGACAGTGACGGTCGCGCCACCCACCAAGGCCGGTAGCGCCTCGGGCAATAGCACATGGCGCACGATGTGCCAACGGCGGCAGCCCATGGCACGCGCGGCCTCCACCAGGCCATGATCGACTTCGTTCAGCCCCACTTGCGAAACGCGTGCGAAGAACGGGATCAGATGGGCGCTCAGTGGCACCACCGCTGCCCAGGTGCCCATTGTGGTGCCGACGATCAGCCGCGTGACCGGCAGCATGGCCACCAGCAGGATGATGAACGGGACCGAGCGAAAGGTATTCACCAGCACCGACAGCGTCCGATGCAGGCGGGGCTGTGGCCGTAAGCCGCCCGGCGCCGTTAGCGTGAGAACGATGGCCAGCGTCAGGCCGACGACAAAGACCACCAGACATGCACTGCTGACCATCAGCAGCGTCTCGCCCAGTGCGCGCAGGTATTTTTCAAGCATGGGCGTAGGTGCGTTTGGATCGGTCTTGTGGGTGAGTGTGCGTGGCCCACGCAACCGATGCGCCATCGGCTGAAGCGGCCCATCTCTGGCGCAACGGGCGCAGCAGCGCCAGCGTGGCTTCGGCATGGGGTGCGGCAAAGACGTGGTTGACGGTGCCGTGCTCGACCACGCGGCCATGATCGAGCACCAGCACGCGATCGCAAGCATCGCGGATCACCGCCATGTCGTGCGTGACCAGCACCACCGTCAATGCGAGGCGATGGTTGATGTCGCGCAGCAGCGCCAGGATCTGCTCCGTGGTCTCGGGGTCTAAAGCGGAAGTGGCCTCGTCGCACAACAGGATCTCCGGCCGATGCACCAGCGCACGGGCGATGCCCACACGCTGCTTCTGACCACCCGACAACTTGGCCGGATAGACGTGCGCCTTGTCCGAGAGCGCGACCAGTTCGAGCAACTCCGTAACGCGAGCGTCGATGGCATCGCGCGGCACGCCTGCCACGCGCAGGGGCAGGGCCACGTTCTCGAACACGGTCTTGGCCGAGAGCAGGTTGAAGTGCTGAAAGATCATGCCGATGCGACGACGCAGCGTGACCAGACCGTCTTCATCCAGAGCGCCGATATCGGCACCGTCGATGCGGACGTGCCCGGCATCGGGCCGCTCGAGCATGTTGATCGTGCGCAGCAGTGTCGATTTGCCCGCACCGCTGCGCCCGATGATGCCGAACACCTCGCCGCGGGCAATGTTGAACGAGATGCCATCGAGTGCCAGTGCACTCGCCCCGGGATACGTCTTGTCGACACGCTCGAATGTGATGTGCGGCGGGCGGTCTGGTAGTGCGGTCAGATGCGTCACGATGCTAGCTCTGTGAAAGGCGGTCGGGCGTGCCCTGGCCTTGGTTTCAGAACGCCGGGATCACCGAGCCTTGATACTTGCTCAGGATGAACTGACGGACCTCTTCCGACTGATAGGCCTTCACCAGCGGTGTCACCCACGGGGCGTTCCTGTCCTGCTCGCGCACGACGATGATGTTCACGTACGGGTTGTGCTCCTTTTTCTCCACCGCAATGCCGTCGCGTGTTGCGATCAGTCCGGCTTGATAGGCAAAGGTGTTGACGATGGCGGCGGTATCCACGTCCGGCAACGAGCGCGCCAGCACCACTGAGGCGCTCTCCACCCATTCGAGCTTCTTCGGATTGGCGGTCACGTCTGCCAGCGTTGCCGTGCCGGTATACGGGTCGAAGCCGTCGCGCAGCCTGATCAGGCCGTGGTCACGCAGGATGACGAGCGCGCGGGTCTGGTTGCTCGGGTCATTCGGCAGGCCGATACGGGCGCCGACCGGCAGCGCCTCGAGCGACTTGTATTTGCGCGAATAGAAGGCGATCGGAGAGATGAGCGTATTGCCCACCGTCACCAGCTTGTAGCCGCGCTGCTTGACCTGGTCGCGCAGGAAGGGGATGTGCTGGAACGCGTTGGCATCCAGGTCGCCGTTGTTGAGTGCCTCGTTCGGGCTTGCCGTACCGGTGATGACGATGGGCTGAACCTTCAGCCCCTGCTTCTCGGCCACGCGGGTCACTACCTCCCAGATCTCTTCATCGACGCCGCCGCGCACGCCGACCTTGATCGGCTTGTCAGCCGCCTGTGCGGGACCGGCCCCGAGGGTGATGGCAGCCGCTGCGGCCAGGAGTGTTTGGAGGAGCGAGCGTCGGTTCATGGTGATGGCGATGTTCTGGACAGAGAAGCGAATTGCCAGTCTAGGGTGGGGCGCTCTGACGGGTCCACGAACAAAACCGAGCTTGCAAATTCATCGGATGCAGCAGCCCCGGGTGCATGGGCAATCCGCATATCGAACCAAGGATTGCTTCGTTAGCGCTGCGCTGCATGGGCGGTATGGTGACTGCTTGTCCATGAGCGGAGCACGCCGTGAGCGACTCGCACGTCCGCCAGTTGCACCTGAACGTCAACATCCTGCACTCCGGTTTTGTGCCGTCTGCCTGGCGGCTTGCCGAGAGTGACCCTGCTGCGTTTGTCGATGTACAGCACTATGTGAACGTGGCGCGGATTGCGGAATCCGCCAAGTTCGATGCCGTGTTCCTGGCCGACAACGCGGCCATCGTCGACCAGATCCATTTCCGGCCCATCACCGCGCTGGAGCCGACGGTGCTACTCGCCAGCATTGCGGCGGCGACCACGCATATCGGCCTGATCGGCACGGCCTCCACCAGCTACAACGAGCCCTACAACATCGCGCGGCGCTTTGCCACGCTCGACCACGTGAGTGGCGGGCGTGCGGGCTGGAACGTGGTCACGACGGCGGATCTGCCATCGGCACGCAACTTCGGTCTGGATGCCGTGCCGGACCATGCCGAACGCTACGCGCGTGCAGATGAGTTCACGGGCGTCGTCAAGGCGCTCTGGAACAGCTGGGCAGACGATGCCTTTGTTGGCGACAAGGCCGGCGGGCGCTTCGTGAATGCGAGCAAGGTGCAGCCGCTTGCCCATCGTGGCGCGTTCTTCCGTGTGCATGGGCCGTTGAACCTGCCGCGCTCGGTGCAAGGGCATCCCGTGCTCGTCCAGGCCGGTGCTTCGTCGGATGGCCGCGAACTGGCAGCGCGTCATGCCGAGGCGGTGTTCTCGGCGACGCAGAGCTTTGACGAGGCGCTGGCTTACGCGCGCGGCCTCAAGGCGCGCGCACAGGCACTGGGGCGCGGTGCAGAGGCGATCCGCGTGCTGCCGGGCCTGACCACCATCCTGGGCGCCACCGAGGCGCAGGCACGCGCGCGGCGCGATCAACTGGTCGACCTGATCCCGTGGGACTACAGCCTCACGCGGTTGGCCGGCATCCTCGGTATTCCCGTGGATCGGCTCCAGCTCGACGCGCGCCTTCCAGACGATCTGCCGCTGCCCAACAACGGCAATGGCAATCACACGTTCTTCACCGTCACGCTGGCCCTGGCACGCAAGCAGGGGCTGACCGTGCGCGCGCTCATCCGCGAACTGGCCGGCGGCAGTGGGCACCGCGTCGTGGTCGGCACGCCGGAGCAGATCGCAGACGACATCGAACACTGGTTCCGCCATGGCGCGGCCGATGGCTTCAACCTGATGCCTGATGCACTGCCCGGCGGGTTGCAGGATTTTGTCGACTCGGTTGTGCCCATCCTGCAGCGGCGCGGGCTCTTCCGTACCGCCTATGCAGGCCGGACCCTACGCGAACACTTTGGGTTGGCGCGGCCAGCCAGTCAGGTGGAGACGCGCGCTGTCGCATAGCCGCAGAGCCTCTAGGCACCTTCGTTGTGCCCCGTTTCCAGATCAACCCGTATCGTTTTGACCTTATGAACACACCACGCGATCTCCATCTCCATCACCGGCTTCAGGATGCCATTGCCGCGTTGCCGGCCCTGGCCGAGCGCATCGGTGAAGAAGCCGCCGCGCGCGAGGTGCGGCGTGTATTGCCGTACGAGGGCTTCGCGCGTTTTCGCGAGTCTGGGCTGGGTCTGCTGCGTATTCCTGCGGAGTGGGGCGGACTCGGCGGGTCGCTGGTCGATCTGTTCGAGACGATTGCCACGCTGGCTGCGCAGGAATCAAACGTGGCCCACGCGCTGCGCATCCACTACGACCTGACGGAGGTGATTCGCCTGTCGCCGCTCACGACGTTCCACCAGACGCAGCTCGATCGGCTGCTGGCCGGCGCCATCTTTGGCGGTGGCTCCACCGAGCGCGGTACGTCGCGCCCGGGGGAGATCACCACCACGCTCCAGCGCGATGGCGAGCACTACCGCCTGAGCGGCCGCAAGTACTACACAACCGGCACGGCATTCGCCGACTATGGCCGTTTCAACGTGCACGACGAGGCGGGCGCCGATCTGCAGATCATCATCCCGGTGGCACGCACGGGGGTGCAGGTGGTCGATGACTGGGATGGCATGGGCCAGCGCATGACCGCTAGCGGCAGCATCGTCCTCGATCACGTGCAGGTGCTGGCTGACGAGGTGGCCCCGCGCATCGCCAGCACGCTGGTCGGCCGCCATACGGGTGCGCTGCGGCAGTTGCACCTCGTGGCTGTAGCGGCCGGCATCGTGCGCAATGTCGTGGCCGATGCGCAGCGGTACGTGGTCAACCACGGGCGGCCAGTACTGCACAGTCCCGCCCCCACGGCGCGCGACGACCACTTCATCCAGCAGGTGGTGGGCGACCTGGCGGCGCACAGCCATGCCATCGACGCCCTGGTGCGCGAGAACGCGCGCGTGCTGGATCGCTCGTCTGAAGCCATCCGCCATGAGGCAGCCGACGCCGACGCGTTAGTGCTGGAAGGCGCGCTGGCCACAGCGAAGACACAGTTGGTGGTGAGCAAGCTGGCGCTGCATGCCGCGCAGCAATTGTTCGAAGCCGGTGGCGCCTCGATGACCGCACGCGCACACAACTTCGACCGGCACTGGCGCAACCTGCGCACGATCTTCAACCACAACCCGTTGCTGCACAAGGCGCGCGTGGTAGGCGCCTACCACCTGACCGGCGAGACGCAGCACCTGAAGGAAGGCCGCATTTTCTGAACTGTCGATCGGGAGACTGTCGATGGCACGACGCACTGACCAACTGCGCCTTGGCGCGTTTTTGTACCCAGGCGGACACCATATTGCCGCCTGGCGACACCCCGATACCCAGGCCAACGCAGGCATCGACTTCCAGCACTACGTCGCGCTGGTGCGTGCTGCCGAGGCCGCGAAGTTCGACTTGATCTTCCTGGCCGACGGGGTAGGCACGAGGGGGGACGATGTTGCCTTCCTGAGCCGAACGGCCCATAGCTACCAGGCCCAGTTCGAGCCAATCACGCTGCTGTCGGCGCTGGCGGCGGTGACGGAGCGCATCGGCCTTGTCGGTACCGCCTCGACCAGCTTCAACGAGCCCTACCATGTCGCCCGCAAGTTCGCCTCGCTCGATCACATCTCCGGCGGCCGGGCAGGGTGGAACCTGGTCACCTCGTCCAGCGAGTACGAAGCGCTCAACTTCAACCGGGACCACCACTTCGCGCATGCAGAGCGCTACGAGCGCGCGGAAGAGTTTGCCGATGTGGTAACGGGCCTGTGGGACAGCTGGGACGACGATGCCTTCCTGTACGACAAGGTGGGCGGCCGGTTCTACGATCCGTCGCGCCGGCATGTGCTGGGGCATAAGGGCGCGCACTTCAGCGTGCGCGGGCCGCTTAACGTGGCCCGTGCACCGCAGGGGCATCCGGTCGTGGTACAGGCGGGCTCTTCCGAACCAGGCAAGGAGCTCGCTGCCCGCAGCGGCGAGGTCGTGTTCACCGCGCAGCAGACACTTGCCGATGCCGTTGCGTTCTACGCCGATCTGAAGGGCCGGCTAGCCCGATATGGGCGCGCGCCCGACGATCTGAAAATCATGCCGGGGGTGTTTCCGGTGGTTGGGCGCACTGAGGGCGAAGCGCGCGAGAAGTTCGAGGCACTGCAATCGCTGATCGATCCAGTGGTCGGCCTGGCTCTTGTCTCTGGGCTGACGGGTGTTGATCTGTCGGGTTATCCGCTCGATGGCCCGATTCCTGAACTGCAGGCAACGAACGGCAGCAAGAGCCGGCAGGCGCTAATGCTCGAGCTTGCGCGGCGCGAGCAGCTCACCATTCGCGAGCTTTACCAACGCGTGGCAGGTGCGCGCGGCCACTGGCAGGTGATTGGCACGCCGGAGCAGATTGCCGATGCGTTGGAAGAACGCTTCCTGGCGCATGGTGCAGACGGCTACAACGTCATGGCGCCTATCCTGCCCGGTGGGCTGACCGACTTCATCGAACTCGTACTGCCCGAACTGCGCAGGCGCAACCTGTTCCGCAGTGAATACGCCGGCACGACGTTGCGCGAGCACCTGGGGCTGCGTCGCCCCGAGCATCCTGCACGGGCCAAGGCGCAGCGGGTGGCCTGAGCCACAGATGCGCTCCGCGTCACGGTAAAGAATCGTTCCAAGGAATCAAAGACGTTTTCAGGCGCCATGTGCGCTGGACTGCGGCGCCACATATCGTTATCGGCAATCCTTCGTTCCGATCGTGAAGGGTGGGCACGTAATCTGTGCCCTCAGTCCACAGCGCGAGCTCACATGCATGGCCAGCTATCTTGACGACCGACAGCGCGCGGAGCTTGCGCATGCCGCCCGTCACTGGGTGTGGCGCACAGAGTTGCCAACATGGTTGCTGATCGCGGTGGTGTATTCGGCCTGGTTTGGCATTGCCACACATGCGCGTCAGCTTGGGTTGCCGCTAGCCTGTGTGCTGCTGTCGCTCTGCACCACGTGGTACCTGTCGTTGCAGCATGAGCTGCTGCACGGCCACCCGACACGCGTGCCGTGGCTCAATGCGTTGCTGGGCGCTGCACCGCTCGGCATCTGGCTGCCGTATGGCCTGTACCGGCGCTTGCATCTGCAGCACCACGAGGCTGAACTGACGCATCCCGATACCGACCCGGAGAGCTACTTCCTCTACGCTGTCGAGTGGCATGCCGCCAGTCCGGCGATGCGCAAACTGTATGCTGCGCGCAATACGCTGGCGGGGCGGATGCTGCTGCAGCCCGCGTTCTCGATCCTGGCCGTGGCGGCCGATGCCTTCGTAACGTTGCGCGCGGGTGATTGGCGCGACGCGCCGATGTGGCTGGCCCATCTGGTGGCCGTGGTGGCACTCCTGGCCTGGTTGCAGACGGCATGCGGTATCCCCGCATGGCTGATGCTGATGGGCGTGGCTTATCCGGCGCTGTCGCTGGCGGCCATCCGCTCGTTCCAGGAGCACCGCGTTGGCGATTCGCACGCGGCCTGCAGCGTGATCAACGATGCGGGGCTGGCGTGGCGCCTGCTGTTCCTGAACAACAACTATCACCTCGTGCATCACGATCTACCGTGCGTGCCGTGGTTTGCGCTGGCATGGGTCTATCGCCGCCGGGCGGGCGACTATCTCGTACGCAACGGTGGGTTCCACGTCCGGGGCTACCGGGAGTGGCTCGTCCGCCATGCATTGCGCCCAGCGGCCCCGGTGGCGCATCCCCTCCATCGCGGTCCTTCACACCCTTGTGGCGACTATGGCAAAGCTTGAGCGCTGGGCTGCGGCCCTCCCGATGTACAACGTGTCGCCCGCGTTGCGGGACGATTGGTCCACGCTGATCGAGCGCACTGCCCAGGCTTTGGGCCGTGGCAGTGCCCCCGTAATGCTGGACACAGTGGACCCTGGCGAAGGCCCCGATGCGCTGCATGCGTTTTGGCGACGCGACGACATGTTGCTGTCTCAGACGTGCGGCTATCCGCTGATCCGTGGACTGGCATCGCAGGTGCGGTTGATCGGCACGCCACGATTTGCGGTGCCCGGCTGTCACCATGAGGAGTACAGCAGCGCGCTCGTCGTGCGAGCAAAAGATGGCCCCGCCACTTTGGCCGCATGCCGGGGGGCGCGCGCCGCCTGCAATAGCCTAGATTCGCACAGCGGTATGAACGCGCTGCGGCACGCCGTGGCACCGCTGGTGCGCGGCGGGCGGTTCTTCGGTGCCGTGGTGCATACGGGCTCGCACCTACGGTCGCTGGCGGCTGTCGCGAGTGACGAGGCCGACGTTGCGGCCATCGATTGCGTGACGTTGGCCTTTGCCGCTGAGCACAGGCCGGAACTGGTGGCTGGGCTTAGGCAGATCGGCTCGACACGGCGGGTGGCCGGCCTGCCGTTCATTGCATCGCGCCGAGCCGAAGATGCACTGGTGGCGCGCGTAAGGCAGTCAATGTGCGAGGCCTTGCACGAGGACGCCGGTCTGCGCGCGCGGCTGCGGCTGGAAGACATCGTGCCAAGCACGATGGCGCACTACCGGCCCATCGCCGTGATGGCGCGGGAGGCACGCATGCGCGGGTATGGCGAGTTGAACTGATGCTTCGGCAGGCATGGCTGATTCAGCCGATGCATTTCCCCAACATCCGTACGATCAAGGACCGTGGCAGAGATTCCGACGGCTTGCTGAAACTGAGCTTCTCAGCGGATATCGCCACGTCCTTTTGAGTCTCTGGCCGCTACGTTTCGAAGCCTTCAGAGCTTGTCTTCGTACGGTGTCAATGCGTTAGCAAGCGAGCCCCTGCGTGGCGTGCCGACTTCGCCCAACCGAACCAGGCGGGCGCGGACGACGTTGCGACTCACGCCAAGCAGCCGCGCAGCCTCGCTCTGACTGTAGTGGCAATACCGGAACACCTCACGGAACAGCGCATCCTCGACAACTTGGTAAACATCGACCACGTTTGCATTGCAAAGCTGCTGGATGGCTTGTTGCAGCAAGCCCGCCTCATCGGCGGTGCCGGCCGTGGCCGATTGCGTGGGGGAACCGGTGGCAGCGTGGGCTGAGACTTGATGGGTCTGTGCTGCGGGTGGGCTGGCGGGGCGATTTGACAAGCGCAGGGTGCCCGCGTCGATGATGTTTCCGTCGCACAGCAGCAGGGTCCGGTGGATGACGTTTTCGAGTTCGCGCACGTTCCCGTGCCAGGGCGCGGCCGTCAGCAGGCGCTCGGCCTCGGGCGTGAGGCTCGCGCGGGGATGGCCCAGCCGCTTGCTGTAGAGATCGATGAAATAGCGTGCGAGCGGGACGATGTCACCAGGCCGTTCCTTGAGCGTGAGGACATTGAGGCTGACTACGTTTAGCCGGTAGTAGAGATCCTTGCGAAAGCGTTTTTCCTGCACCAGCGTTTCCAGATCAACCGTGGTGGCTGCCACGATCCGCAGGTCGACTGGAATGGGCGTGCGCCCGCCCAGGCGCGTGATTTCGCGCTCCTGCAACACGCGCAGCAGCTTGTTCTGCACGGGCAGCGGGAGGTCATTGACCTCATCCAGAAAAATGGTGCCGCCGTTGGCCTGCTCAAACCAGCCGACCTGCGTGCCAAATGCGCCTGCAAATGCTCCGTTTTCGTGGCCGAACAGCTCAGCGTCGACCAGCGCATCGGAAAATGCACCGCAGCTCACCACCACGAAGGGCCCATCCTTGCGCGTGCTCTGGTTGTGCAGGTGGCGGGCGATCAGTTCTTTGCCCGTGCCGGTTTCGCCGGCAATGAGAACGGTGGCATCGCTCGGCGCCACCTGCTCGAGTTCATCAAGCAGCGCCTGTGACCGTGGGTCTTCAAAGATCCACGCCGGTGCGCTGCCCTGGGGCTCGCGGCCCGGCGGCGCAGGCCATACAGGGAACGTCGCCATGATTGCCCATGCGGTTCAGGGGTGTCAGGAATAAAAGGACGGGTCCGGCAGCGCGCCGTTTAACGCCCAATCGCCAAGTTCGTGCAGTTTGTAGTCGACCGGATCGTGCAGCGTTTGCGTGCGCAGATTGCGCCAAAAGCGGTCGAGCCGTAGCGCACCGTGTGTGGCACGTGCACCGGTGGTCTCGAACATGCGGCTGCTCACATCCAGGCCCACCCGTGTGGCGGCCACCTTGGCCGTCGCCACCGCCACGGCTACATGCCCACGTTCGCTGGCGGTTAGCGCAGGGCCATGCGCCCAGGCGTCGTCAAACAGGGTGGCGGCTCGATGTGCCAACAGTCGCACGCTTTCCAGGCCGACAAAGAATTCGCCGTAATGGGCCAGCGTATATGGGTCCTGGCTGGCGCGCTCGGCACCGGACCGGTGCCATGGTCGCGCTTCGTGCAGCGTGTAGTGCCGGGCCTGTTCGAACGCCCCTTCGGCCAACCCCAGGAACACGTGTACGAAAACAAGTTGGGCCAGCAACGGTCTTAGCGCAGAGAACGGCGTGGTCAGCGGCCCCGGATCGCGCAGCAGCTCGTTGTCTTCCACGCGCACCTTTTCGAAGAGGGCGCTGCCGCTGTCGGTCTGGCGCTGGCCGAAGGCGTTCCAGTCGTCATTGATGGTGATGCCGGCGCGCGCTGTGGGCACCGCTGCAATAAGCAGCTTGCGGCTGTGCTCATCCAGGCCCGAGGCGATCAGCATCTGCGAATCGAGTGCGCCGGAGCAGAAGCTCTTCTTGCCAGAGAACTCGTACCAACCATCGAACCGGCGCACGATGGTGCGGTCGTCCAGCGGGTTGAGCGCGTTGCCCCAGAACCAGTTCCTGCGCGCGGTCTGCTCATACCACGGCTCCCATTGGTCGGGCCGGGCGAACAGGCGCACGGTGGCCAGCAGCAGGTGGTGAAAGCCGTAGACATGGGCGATTGAGCTGTCGACCTTCGCAAATTCGCGCACGGTGTCGAGCGTCTCGGCCCAGGTGGCGCCTTGGCCGCCGTAGTGCTTGGGAATGACCAGCGACAGCAGGCCGCTTTGCCGCAACGCGTTGCGCTCGGCCAGTGGTGTACCGCCAGCGGCGTCACGTTCCACAGCCGTGTTTGCGAACTCGGCAGCAAGGGATTTGGCCGACTGCCGGATCGGCACCGCCGGGGCCGTGGTTTCAGGAAAGATGACCGTCTCAGTCGTCATGAAGATTGGGAATAGTGGGTAGAGGCGGGCTACGCCAGCGCCGGTGCGTGCCTGGCAACGTCGCGGCCGAAATAGAAATGCTGGATGTCTTCGCGCTGGCTCAGCTCGTCGGCGCTACCTTCCAGCACTGCGATACCGGCCTCCAGCACAGTGGCGCGGTCCGCGTATTGCAGGGCCACCGTGGAGTTTTGCTCCGCCACCAGGATGGACAGGCCCTCGGCGCTGTTGAGTTGTCTCAGTCGCGCGAAGATGTCCCGCACCACCAGTGGCGCCAGACCCATTGATGGCTCGTCGAGCACCAGCAGGCGTGGGCGTGACATCAGTGCTCGACCAATGGCTGCCATCTGCTGCTCGCCGCCCGACGTGAGGCCGGCGGCCACTTGGCGCCGGGCCTGCAGGCGCGGAAAGATCGCGTATACCCGCTCAAGATCCGAAGCGGTTTCTGCGCGCGAGGCACCACGGCCCAGCGCACCCGTCACCAGGTTCGCCTCGATCGACAGGTTGGGAAAACAGCGCCGGCCCTCCAGCACTTGCACCAGCCCCAAGCGCACGAGCCGTGCAGGCGTGGTACGGGCCACATCGAGCCCGTCGAAGCGAATGGTGCCTGCCGTGATCTGACCACGCTCGGCCGCCAGCAGATTGGAGACCGCCTTGAGCGTGGTTGACTTGCCTGCGCCGTTCGCGCCCAACAGCGCATGTATCTCGCCGTGGCGCACGGTCAGGCTGACGTCGTGCAGGGCGACGATGGCGTTTTGGTAGGTCGCCTCCACGGCGTCCAGTTGCAGCAGCACGTCAGGATCGCTCATTGCGCTTGTCCTCAGGCAGCTTTCGCTACGGGTTGCGCTGCCGCCCCCGGGCCCGCGCCGATCTGCCAGACATACGGCGGCTCGGTGCCGTTGATATGCCAGTCGCCCACGATGCGTGCCTTGTAGATCAGCGGGTTGTGCGAAGCGACCGTGCGCGCGTTGCGCCAGTGGCGGTCCAGCGATTTGCTCGATGCGGTGGCCGATGCGCTGAGCGCGTTGAAGAACTGCGTGGCCGCGCGCAGTACAAAGTCCGAGATCGCCACTTGGCCCTGGGCGGATTCGAGTTCGGCTTCGATATTGGCCTGGCGCTCCTGCTCCGCATCGCCGGCCCAGTGGGCATCGTAGGCGCGCTGTGCTGCAAACGTCGCGCGGATGGCTGTAGCCTCGGCCGCATAGGCCAATGCCGATACCTCGCCGACCACCTGCTGCACCTGCACGTCCTGCGCTACAGCCGGCGCGTTGCCGGTGCTGAAGATGCGCTTGCGCTCGCGCACCTGCTGCGCCACCTCCCGCGTGATGGTACGGGCGATCCCTGCCAGCGTGGCTAGATGAAAGAGCTGGTAGAAGGCGGTCTGGTATGTGAAGCGGCTGGCAAACGGGAAGATGTTTTCTTCCTGCACGACAGCGTTTTCATACACCGAGGTGCCGCTGCCCGTGGTGCGCTGGCCAAAGCCGTCCCAGTCGTCGTGGTGGGTTACGCCGGGCTGGTGCGAGCTGACGGCGGCGATGATGTCGGTGCCGTCTTCCAGGCGTGCGTACAGGTCGACCCAGTCACCAAAGATGCTGCCGGTGCTGTAGTACTTGCGGCCGTTGACCACCCAGCCACCGTCCCGCTTCGAGACGCGCGTGATGACGTCGCCAATGGCCACGTCGCCCACCTCCGTCCAGGCGTTGCCGACCAGATCACCTGCCGCGAAGCGCCGCAGCCAGACTTCGGTGCGGGCATCGCGCGGCGCGTTCAGGCGGTCCTCCACAAAGGCGAAGTGCCCGCGTAGCGCCTGCACGATGTTGGAATCGGCATCGGCCAGCTCGATCAGCAACTGGAACAGTTGCGGTAGTGCGGCGCCGTCGCCGCCATATTCCACCGGCACGCGCACCGCGCCAAAGCGCGCTTCCTTGAGCCACTGGATGGCATCCACGCCCAGTTGCCGGTTGTGTTCGCGCTGTAAGGCGGTGTCGCGAATGCGCTGGAAAATGGGGCGGTACTTCTGCGCCAGGGTTTCGTATTCGGCGCCGAAGAGGGTGCTGGCGTGCGCTTGGGTCATGTCAAACCTCCATCAAGTTGGGGAAAGGTGGCAAGGGGAGAGCCGACAACGGGCATCAGTCGTTGATGCTGGTGCGCACCTTGATGTTCTTTTCCTTGGCATAGGCCAGCGACGATTTCTCGATGATTGGCCGCAGCAGCTTCCAGTCGGGTGCGATCCAGTCGGAGATCACGTTCCACTTCGTGCCATCCCACTGCTGGAAGGCCACGCGGCCGTCGCCCTCATGGTTATCCCAGGTCACATTGATGGAGTGGAACAGGCCCTTGGCACCCAGCGCAGCCGCGCGTGCCTGGTCGATCTTCAGGTTCTCCAGGCCCCAGCGGACTTCGTCGCCGGTCAGGGTGCGCTTGCCGAACTTGGTCTGCGCAATGCGGATGGCCTCCACGTTGAGGATGCCGTTGAGCACGCCCAGGTTGTGATACACGCTGCCGATGCGCTTCTTGTCCTGCAGGTTGCCCTTGCCGTTGTCATACAACGTCTTGGTGATCTGCTGGAGCACTGGGTACTGCGCGCCCGCTGCCACTGTGGTGATGGCCACGTAGCCCTTGGCGGCATCGCCCGCCGGAATCACGTCTTCTTCCGAGTTGGACCACACGTTGCCGATGATGTGATCGGCCGGGAAGCCCGTCTTCTGCGCGGTCTTCAACGCCACGGGGTTCATCACGCCCCAGCCGCGCAGCACCACGTAGTCAGGCTTTGCACGGCGGATGGCGAGCCACTGCGATTGCTGCTCGTTGCCTGGGTGCGGCACCTCGATCTGCTGCACCGTAAAGCCATACTTCTTGGCCAGCAACTCGTAGATCGGGATCGTCTCCTTGCCGTAGGGCGATCCGTGATACAGCACCACGATCTTCTTGCCCTTGAGCTTGTCGAGGCCGCCTTCTTTGGTGCCGATGTAGTTGACGATGCCCGAAGTCTCGCTGTACGGGTTGAGCAGCAGCGGGAAGATGTACTTGAACACGCGCCCGTCAGTGGTGTCGGTGCGGCCGTGGTTGATGGTCAACAGCGGCACCTTGTCGGCCGTCACGCGGTCGAGCAGCGCGTAGGCAATGCCCACCGACAGCGGGTTCCAGGTGGCGATGCCGGGGTGGGTCTTCAGGCGCTCGTACACCTCCACGCCGCGTTCAACTTCGTATTGCGTTTCGCCTTCCTCCCAAGTCAGCTTGACGCCGCCCACACCGCCATCACGCGTGTTGACCAGATTCAGATAGTCGATGAAGCCGCCAAAGAATCCGGTGCCCCCGGCTGCGTACGGACCTACTCGGTAGCTCTGCAGCGGGAAGAACTGCTCATCCGCATGGGCGGCCTGCAGCCCCGAGAGCGCCAGCGCGCCGGCCAGCAACGCCATCTTGATGGTGCGGGGAAGTGACATGGTGCAAATGCTCCTGGTGTCGATATGACGTAGGTTGAATGGAGAAAACGAAGGGAATCAGGTTTCTAAGGCGCGCGGCGCCGCTCTGCCTATTCGGCGCAGCATCCGCTGCCACAGGGCGGCAAGGCCTTGGGGCTCGGCAATCAGGAAAGCGACGATGAGCGCGCCAATCACGATGCGCTGGCTCAGATCCAGCACGCCGGAATCAAACCGGCTGCCGAAGACGAACGCGCCGAAGCGGGACAGCAGCAGGGGAAACACCACCACCAGCGCCGCACCCAGGAAGGCGCCGCGGATGGTCGCCAGGCCACCGATGATGACGATGAACAGAATCTGGAACGATCGATCGAGATTGAAGCCCGCCGGCTCCACCGTTCGCAGGTAGACAAAGCCCCAAAGCACACCCGCCACGCCAATCACGAAAGACGACACCGCAAACGCCAGCAGCTTGGTACGCAGCACCGGCACGCCGGTCACGCGTGCCGCCAGCTCGTTGTCGCGCACGGCAATGAAGTGGTGGCCTGTGGGCGTCTGCACAAGGCGCCAGATCAGCGTCGTGAGCACAGCCACCACTGTGAGAGCAAACAGGTAACGCCGCGCCGGCGTATCGAATAGAAAACCCGCCACCACAATCGGCGGTGCGTCGATCACGCCCGATGCGTTGTTGTTGCTGAACCACCCATACTTGGTCAGCGCCCATTGCACGAAGAACTGCGCGGCCAGCGTGGACACGGCCAGGTAGAAGCCGCGCAGGCGTAAGCTTGGCAGCCCGAACACCACACCGATGGCAGTCGCCGAGAGCCCGGCCAGCACAACGGTCGCCAGCAAAGGCAGACCTTCCACGCGCAGGTTGAAGTTGTACGCGGCAAACGCCCCCACGGCCATGAAGGCTGCCGAGCCGAGTGACAACTGCCCCGCGTACCCCGTCAGCAGGTTCAACCCCACGGCTGCTAGCGATAGCGCAAGAAAGGGGATGAGAATGGCGTCAAGCCAATAGTCCGATGCCACCAGCGGCACCACAATGTAGGCCAGCAGCAGCGTCGCCACCGGCGTTACCCACACGGGCCAGGACAGCGTGGCCTGTGCGGTGGAGTCACGCGACGCGCGCGCGGAAGAAGAATCCAATGCAGTCGGCATGGCTTAGGCTCGTTCGACGGGGCGCTGACCGAATAGGCCGCCCGGTTTGACCAACAGGAAGGCCAGCGCGGCCACGTAAGCGATCCAGCTTTCGATGCCGCCGCCCACGAACGGGCCGAGATACACCTCGGCCAGCTTCTCCAGCGCGCCGATCATCAGCCCGCCGACGATGGCACCCAGGATCGAATCGAAACCGCCCAGCACCAGCACCGGCAGTGCCTTGAGCACCACCAGCGACAGCGAAAACTGCACGCCCAGGCGCGCGCCCCACAGTAGCCCGGCCACGAGCGCAATCACACCGGCGGTTGCCCACACCGTGGCCCAGATGCGCGGTAGACGTAGCCCGACGGCGATGGCGGCAAACGTGTCGTCGGCCACGGCGCGAAACGCAAGCCCCACGCGGGTGTAGCGGAAGAAGAGCGACAGCACTGTCACCATGAGTGCGGCGGTGCCTGCGGCAAACAAGTCGAAGCTGGAGACGAGAATGCCGGCCACTTGCAGAGGCGCATCGGAGATGCCGAGGTTCAGCTCATGTACCTGCGTGCCCCATACCAGTTGTGCCACGCCCTCGATCACGTACGACAGCCCCAGCGTGGCCATGAACAGCGTGATGGGAGGTTGGTTGACCAGGGGCCGCAGCACCGCGCGCTCAATGGCCACGCCGAGCAACAACATGAGCGCGAAGGTCAGCAGCAGCGCCAGCGGGAACGGCACACCGCGTTCGACCAGGCTCACGAAAGTGAGCGCCGCAAACAGCAACTGCGCGCCCTGCGCAAAGTTCAGCACGCCCGAGGTCTTGTAGATCAGCACAAAGCCGATCGCGACGAGCGAATACATGACGCCGGAGAGCAGGCCGCCGACCAGCACTTCGGCAAAGAACGCCGCGTCGAAGTCGCCGATCATGCGGCCTCCGCGACGTTGCTGGCCGCTTCTTGTGTCAGCTCGTGCGCTACGCCGAGATAGGCATCGACGACCGCCGGATCGTTGCGCACCTCGGCTGGGGTGCCGTCGGCGATCTTGCGACCGTAGTCGAGCACGGCCACCCGGTCCGACAGACCCAACACGATGCCGATGTCGTGCTCAATCAACACGATGGTGGTGCCCCATTGATCGCGCGCGGCACGAATCAGCGTGGCCATCTGCGCTTTTTCCGTCACCGTCATGCCGGCAAGCGGTTCGTCGAGCAGCAGCAGGCGTGGGCGTGCAACCAGCGCGCGCGCAAGCTCGACACGCTTTTGCAGGCCGTAGGGCAGGGTGCCGGCCAGCCGGTCCTGCACGTCCGCCAGACCGACGAAGTTGATGACCTGCGCGGCACGTTCGCGTGCGTCAACCAGCTCGCGGCGTGCGCGGCCAAGACCGATCAGTTGTTCCACGAAAGTGGAGCGTGTGTACTCCACGCGGCCGAGCGCGATGTTGTCGCGCACGCTCAGCCCCTTGAACAGTGCCAGGTTCTGGAACGTGCGTGCAACGCCCAGACGAGCCAATCGCGCCGACGATACCTTGGCGAACGCACGACCATCCAGCCAGATGCCGCCGGCGTCGGGCCGGTACAAGCCACTGATGACGTTGACGAGCGAACTCTTGCCCGCGCCGTTGGGGCCAATGATGGCGCGGATTTCCCCCTGTTCCACCGTCAGGTCGATGCCGCTGAGCGCCTGAATGCCGCCGAACGACAGCGTGATGCTCGACAGGCTGAGCGCCGGTACGACCGCCTTCGCGGAACTAGGGCCACTGGACGCGAGGGCTCGCACTAGTTGCGGGTCGTCCGCGCCATGCGCAGCAGTGCTGCGTGCAAGCGGCGGCGGTACGGCCAGTTCAGACGACGTGTGGGGCATGGCGGGTCTCCGCAAAGCGACGGGCAACACGACTCCCCCGCGCCGTCTCGCAGGAGTTGGCGCGTTTGGGGGAAAGTGCTGGGGTTCAGATCAGGCGACGGACGCGGCAGGCTCCGGCTCGTGGGCACTGGTGTTGGCGCTGGCGGCCTTGGCCTCCAATTCCCGCACGAGTGGCAGCACCTTGCGGCCGAAGTACTCGACTTCCTCGATGAAGTGCAGGAAGCCCGCCAGCACCAAGTCCACGCCAATCGACTTCAGGTGGACGATGCGCTCAGCAATCTGCTGCGGCGTCCCGATCAGGTTGGTGCGGAAGCCATCGTTGTACTGGACCAGGTCTTCGAAGGTGGACTTTGCCCAGTTGCCTTCGCCTTCGGGCGAGGCCTTACCAGCTTGCTTCACTGCATCGCCAAAGGCGTGCACGGCCTCTACGTGAGCGTGTTTGATGATGTCATCCAGCACAGCCTTGGCTTCTTCTTCGGTGTCGCGCGCGATGATGAACGCGTTCACCCCGACGCGGACCTTGTGGCCGTTCGCGCGGGCCTTCTCCTGGATGTCGTCGATCTGCGCTTTGATGCCCTCGGGCGTGTTGCCGTTGGTGAAGTACCAGTCCGACACGCTGGCCGCGTTGTCGCGCGCAGCGCGCGAGCTGCCGCCCTGGAAGATTTCCGGATGCGGCTTCTGCAGCGGTTTGGGGCTCAGGGTGTAGTCGTTGATGCGGTAGAAGTCGCCTTTGAAGGTGAACTTGTCCTGCGTCCAGATGCCCTTGAGCACGCGGATGAACTCGTTGGAGCGGCGATAGCGTTCGTCGTGTTCCAGCCATGGTTCACCCAATGCCTGAAACTCACCCTTAAACCAGCCGCTGACCACGTTGATGGCGACGCGGCCGTTGGAGATGTGGTCGATGGTCGCCAGTTGCTTGGCCACCACGGCCGGATGCCACGGCCCCGGGAGGATGGCCGCCAGCACCTTGAGCTTGGTGGTGGCGTGCAGGATGGCCTGGCTGAACGACACGGATTCGTGCTGGTGCTCGGCGCCGTAGCCAGCGGTAAAGCGAATCTGGCTGAGTGCATAGTCAAAGCCGGCGTTCTCCGCCGTCTGCGCAAGCTTCTGGTTGTATTCGAGGCTCCAGTCGGTGCGCTGCTGGATGGTGCTGACCACCAGCCCGCCGCTGACATTCGGAACCCAATAGGCAAACTTGATACCGGCGCTGGAAGAGTATTGGCTCATGGCAAGGGTCCTGTGCTGGATAGGGGAACGAAACGACGCGGGCCGCTTCAGGCAGCTTGCGCTATAGGAGTTGCGCGCACTTCATCGGTATGCGGAGCAGCCAGCAGGGGCCGCGCACGCGCCGCCGCCAGCGCAATGCGCTCGCGCAGAGCGTTGCTGGTGATCTCGTAGCCACTGAAATCCTGCTCCGATGCGTACACGCCCAGTGGCAGCGTGCGGGCCTGGAAGAAGCTGAAGAGAGGGCGCAACTGGTGGTCGATCACTAGCGCGTGGCGGTCGCTGCCACCGGTAGCTGCCAGCAGCACGGGCACATCAATCAGGGCTTCGTGATGAACGAGGTCGAAGAGGTGCTTGAACAGTCCGGTGTAGGAGCCGCGGTACACGGGGCTTGCTACGACCAGCACGTCGGCCGATTCAATGGCAGCCAACTCCGCCTGCACCGTGCCCGGCAACTGGTCGCGATACGACACACCGCCGATGGCAGGAGCGAGGTCTTCAAGTTTGATCAGGTGAACATCAACCGGCACCACCTCGGCCAACGCGGCCAGCAACTGTTCAACCAGTACGAGCGTCCGCGAGGGGCTCTGCACGCTCCCCGAGACAGCGACAACCTTGACCTTGCGACTCATCTTGACCACCTCTGCTCTTGTGCAACCAACGGAATGACATGCTTGTGTGAGCGCAGCCGGCCTCAGGGTATGTCTCAAGGCGTGTCCTGCGCTTGCAAATCATTCTGCTGTGCACCATGCGAAGCAGCCAACGTAGAAATCGGAGCATCTATATGTCGTCGTCTACGTTGGTCGCTAAGTGCTTGAGCGATAAAGATAATTAAAGCCAGTGTTCGAAGTTACACGGTCGCAATGGCCTATTCGCATATATAAAGATGATTTCCGGATGCTGGAAAGCGAGCAATTTGCTGCTGAGTTGTGTGCAGGGAGTCACGGAAAAGCCGTTGGCATGTTCTGTGTTTTCAGGATGGGATGTTCTTTCACGGATCCTCAGCGCGAAACGGCATTCTTGTGTCATACAAGAATTGGAATATTTAATAGTGAAGAGTTCTTTGCCGCCAAAGCATCAGAACCAGCGCACCGGAAAATACCTCTTGAAGCGCGTGTGAGAAGCCGCCTTCAAGATAGCAGGCGCAATCGGCGTGCGATGCGTCGTAGTTGACGCCATTGACGACTCGGAGGTGCGCTTCTATGAGGAATACGGTTTCGTCTCCTCACGATTTGCCTACGCGACCGATCCTAACGCGGACACGGTTCGTCAATTCGTTCCTTGACTGACTGAACCGGCTGCGTCGGTCAGAAGAGGGGCAACCATGGCGACTTATCAATTTGAAATTGCCTCGCGTCCAGCCAGGTGGAGGCGGCTAGACCATACGGGCTGTTGGCCGACGTGATCAGCGTTTACACACGCAGTCTCTATGGCGCGCATCTGCGCCGAGGGTCCCTATTTGGACGGGGCAATTTTCGGCGAGTGCCGACAGGCGCAGCGCGATGATGCGACGAGCTCATGGAGCTGATAGCCAACTTACGGGAACGGGAAACTGCCGGTCCTGCTCCCGCGAAGGAGCAATGGCGGCGCTCGCGGAGTGCGTTGCATGGACTCCGCGCTCGCGGCAACGACGATATCCACCCACTTCTACAGATGCTGTTACGGAGAGGACTCGCAACCGGGGAGTGGTTGCGATGGTTGCAGCGTTGTGAGCTACGCCGTCTGCTTGGTCGCGCTCATGTAGTTGCGGTTGTAATTGAGTACTCGCCGCGTGGCGAGGTCATAGCCGATTCGATCAGTAAGCGTCTCCAGCGCGCGCCCATACAAATGGAAGTGGCGCGTAGGCCGGTCGCCCACCACGTGGATGCTGTGGATGTCGTCACCCAGGAAGGTGATTGGTGTGCCGGGCCGCACGACCACCTCACGCGAGAGGGCGAGCGTGGCGTGTTCCGGGTCGCGGCCATCATCGGTGCGCGTGTAAACGCGATTGAGTTCTTCACCTTCCAGCGCAACGATCACAGCCCAAGTGGTGTGGTTGTGTGGTGGCGTGGTCTTGCCCGGGTTGATCGAGTTCAGGTACAGCGCGAAGGTCTTGTCGGCGTCTTCGTGCAGCAGATAGCGGCTTGATGCGTCGGCTTCGCTGGCTGGGGGCGGCGGAAAGGCGTCGAGCGGGAACAGCGCCTCTTGCGCTGCCAGCTCTTGCAGTCGATCCGCAATGCGCGCGAGCGAGGCGTGCGTGATGCCGTCTTGCGCGGCAATGGCGCGGATGGCGGTGAGGGTCTGGCGGACGGCGGCGTCGCGTTGCTGCGCTAGGCTCATGATGGAATGAGACAGGTCTGGAAAGTCCCCAGTGTAGGGTGCTGAGCGCGTGCCGCCAACGCAGCATCCTGCATATGCATAGATGCATCGCTTCGTTCGCGCACGCGTCCAGGGGTACCTAACATGATCGCTTCCTGAAATGCTTGAGGCTCGCATGTCCATTCCTTCCATTGATGCCGTCACGCTAAAACACTGGCTGCATGACGGCACGGAGATCGCGCTGTTCGACGTGCGCGAGGCTGGTGAATTTGGCGAGGGGCATCTCTTCTTGGCTACGCCCGTGCCCTACAGCCGGCTGGAGACGGAGGCCGTGCGTCTCGCTCCACGGCGCGATGTCCGCCTGATGGTGACCGATGAAGATGGCGGCCCGATCGCCGCACTGGCGGCGCGCCGCCTGCTCGATCTCGGCTACACCGATGTACACCTGCTGCAGGGTGGCAACACAGCGTGGCAGGCCGCCGGGCTGGCGCTGTTCCAGGGCATCAACGTGCCGTCGAAAGCCTTTGGTGAGCTCGCGGAGCTGGCATATCACACGCCCCATATCACAGCCGGCCAGTTGGCCGCTTGGCAACGCGAGCACAAGCGACATGTACTGCTGGATGGACGCACGGTCGCCGAATACCGCCGTATGACGATCCCCGGTGCCGTGTCGTGCCCCAATGGCGAACTGGCATTGCGTGCGCATGCGCTCATTCCGGACGACGACACGCCCGTTGTCGTGAATTGCGCGGGGCGCACGCGCAGCATCATCGGCGCGCAGACGCTGCGCAACCTCGGCTTGCCCAACCCCATCTATGCGCTGGAGAACGGCACCCAGGGCTGGCAATTACACGGCCTGACGCTGGAGTACGGTGCAGATCGCCGCTACCCGGACACGATCGCCGTGCCGGTGCGCCGGCGGGCGCAGGGTGACGCAGCGGATCTTTCCCGCCGCTTTAACGTGCCGACAACGACGGCCGCCGCCGTGCAGGCCGAGCGGCAGGGCGGCGCACGCACGGTGTATCTGCTGGATGTGCGCACTGCCGACGCCTTCGCGCGCGGCACTTTGCCCGGTGCAGTGCATGCGCCGGGCGGCCAGTTGCTGCAGGCCACGGACCAGACCGTTGGTGTGCGCGGCGCGCGACTGGTCGTCTTCGATGACGATGGCATTCGCGCGCCCGTGATCGCCAGCTGGCTGCGTCAGATGGGTCACGATGCGGTAGTGCTGTACGGCGGCCTCAGTGACGAGAATGCGGCTGCGTTGCTGCAGAACGACACGCCATGGCAGCCCGCCGTTCCTGCAGCGGTGGATGCCGGCGCGCTGCGCAATGCCGTCACGCACGGCGAAGTCGTGCTCTTCGATCTGCGCAGTAGCGCAGCGTATCGGGCGGGCCATATTCCAGGTGCGCGCTGGGCAACACGGCGTCAGTTGACCGACGTGCGCGGTGCACATGTCGTGCTGGTGGATGATGAACCTTCCGTCGGTGCGCTTGCCGTCGTCGACTTGCGCGAGCAGGGCGCAGCGTCAGTGCGGCGTCTAGAGGGCGGCATCGCGGCATGGCACGCTGCGGGCCATCCGCTTGAAGCCACCCCGGAGTTGCCCTCGGATGCTGAGCGCATCGATTACCTCTTCTTCGTACATGACCGCCACGACGGCAATCTTGACGCCGCGCGCGGCTACCTTGCCTGGGAGATCGGCCTGGTGGCACAACTGGATGCGCAGGAGCGTGCCGGCTTCACACCAGGCACGCCCGTCCTGACCGTTGCCGAACGCGTTGAAGCGGAGGCCGAATGACGCGCAATACCCGCGACGCATCGGAAGCACTGGCCACGCGCATCATCCACGCGGGCAGCCCGCCGTTTGTTGATGGCACCGCGCCGGTCAACGTGCCGGTGGAGCGCACCAGTACCGTACGCCATGCCAGTACGGCTGCCCAGCACGACGTGCACGCGCGCCGCAAGGCTGGCGAGAACGTCGCCAGCTACGGCCGCCACGGTTCGCAAACTCACCGCGCGCTGGAAGATGCGCTGCTGGCGCTGGAGGGTGGTGTGCGCGCGTTTCTGGTGCCGTCGGGCTTGTCAGCGATTTCGCTGACGTTTCTGGCGCTGCTCTCCCCAGGCGATCACGTGATTGTGACGGACAGCATCTACGCACCCGTGCGTCGGCTCGATGCCGCGTTGCTGCAACGCTTGGGCATCGATCTGTCCTATGTGGACCCGAGCAGTGGCGGGCCTGAGGTGCTTGAAGCGGCCATCCGGCCGCATACGCGGCTGATCTATACGGAGTCGCCCGGATCTCTGCTGTATGAGATCTACGATCTGCATGCCGTTGCTCGGGTGGCAAGGCGCCACGACATCGTGGTGGCGACGGACAACACTTGGGCATCAGGCATTTTGTTTCGCCCGCTTGACGCGGGTGCGGACGTTTCTGTGCTGGCAGCCACGAAGTACGTGGCCGGCCACTCCGACGTGATGATCGGTGCCGTTATCGCACGCACCGATGCTGTGGCGGCGCGCATTGCGACCACGCATGACGTGTTGGGCCTGACGGTCGGTGCGGACGATGCCTACCTCGCCCTGCGCGGCGTGCGCACGCTGCCCGTGCGCATGGCACAGCACCAGCGCAATGCCACGCGCGTGGCGCAATGGCTGCAGACGCAGCCGGGCGTGGGCCAGGTGTTCTACCCGGCCTTGACGGATGATCCCGGCCATGCGTTGTGGAAGCGCGATTTCAAGGGGGCGAACGGCCTCGTCTCGTTCGTGCTCGAAGGCGCGGATGCGCACGCCGCGGAGCGTGTGGCCGATGCGTTGCAGCTTTTTGCTATCGGTGCCTCGTGGGGCGGTTACGAGAGCCTAGTCACCGTGGTTGCTCCCGAGCGGCTGGCTGATCACGCACAGTGGAATGGCGCTGGCGCGGTGCTCCGCCTGCATGTTGGCCTGGAAGACGTGGATGACCTGATTGCCGATCTGGCACAGGCACTGCAGCATGCACCCGTGGCGGCACTGCATCCCATCGGTGGATGAGGGGCAGGCGATCAGACAGCGAATGCCGCGCTGGTAAAGGCGGCATGCCACGGTGCATGCGCCGGCGGACGTGCCCCAGCATGACCAGATAACGCGCGCGACAGGAAGGCCCGTGTCCGCTCGCTGGCAGGCGACGAGAAGATCTGCTCTGCCGGGCCGTGTTCCACCACGACACCGTGCTCGGTGAACACCACCTCGTCGCTGATGGCGCGTGCGAACGCCATCTCGTGCGTGACCAGCACGCAGGTCAGCCCGTCATCAACTAGTTCACCGATCACGTTGAGCACCTCGCCCACGGTCTCGGGGTCGAGCGCGGAAGTGACCTCGTCGAACAGGATCAGCTCCGGCCGCATGGCCAGCGCCCGGGCAATCGCCACGCGCTGTTGCTGCCCGCCCGAGAGCTGGCCGGGGTACGCAAGCGCCTTCTCGGCCAGCCCGACTTTCTTGAGCAGGGCACGCGCATCAGCCTGTGCTTCTTGCTTGGCGCGGCCGAGCACGCGCACCGGGGCGGCAGTCAGGTTGTCGAGCACGCTCAGGTGCGGAAACAGGTTGTATTGTTGGAACACGAAGCCGATACGCTTGCGCAGGGCGATGGTCTCAGCCTCGGTGGCGAGCTGATCCACGCGGATGCCGTCTACGGTGATGCTGCCGCGCTGCGGACGCAACAGCCCGCTGATGCAGCGCAGTAGTGTCGACTTGCCCGAGCCAGATGGCCCGATGATCGACACGGCCTGGCCGCGATGCACGTGGAGGTCGATGCCGCGCAGGACGTGCGTGGCGTCAAAGGTCAGGTGCACATCCCGCAGCGCAACGAGCGGTGTCCCCGTGGTGCGCGACCCCGGCGTATCAAGGGGTAGCAGTTCAGCCGACGACATGGGCACGCTCCAGGCGCCGAGTCAGGCGCGAAATCGGATAGCAATAGACGAAGAACAAGACGAGCACGGTGAAGTAGGTGAGCACGGTGAACGGCGTGCGGTTGATGGTGTTGCTGGCGATCTGCGCGGTGTCTAGCAGATCGTGCACGCCAACCAGCGAAGCCAGCGCCGTACCCATGGTGATGACGGCGTACAGGTTCATCCACGAAGGCAGCATGCCGCGCACGCATTGGGGCAAGACGATGCGCCACAGAATGTCGCGGCGGGTGAATGCCAGCGATGCTGCCGCTTCCCACTGGGTGGATGGGATCGACAGCACCGCACCGCGGAAGATTTCCGCCACGTGCGCGCTGGCGGGCAGCGCCAGCGCTAGCGTGACTTTGAGCCAATCTGGAAACGGAAACACATGGCCGCGGATGACGATCTCGAACGGCACGGCATACGCAATGCCGTACACCAGTACAAGCCATGGCGCATTGCGGAACGTCACCACGTGGGCGGCCGCCAGTCGCTGCAGCCATCGAGTAGATGACAGGTGCAACGCACCGACTGCCAGCCCAAGCAGCGACCCCAGCGCAACCGCCAGCAGGCTGATGCCGATGTTGATGCCCAGCCCGTACAACAGCGCGGGCGCCCAGTGCAGCAGCGTTGCAAAGAGGCCCTCAGGCATGGGCAGCCACCCCGGTTTTGACGTGGGTGGCTGCGCCGTAGCCCGGCATCTGCAACCGGCGTTCGAGCCACAGCCCACCGGCGTGCACGGCGTAGGTGACCACGCCGTAGAACAGCAGCAACAGCACCATGCATTCGAGCACGTTGTCGCGCTGCGTCCAGATCATCAACGCGCTGTAGGTGAGATCGCCCACCGCAATGGCCGACGCCAGCGACGACGCCTTCACCAACTCTACCGTGTTGTTCATCAACGAGGGCAGCGCAGCCCGGAATGCCAGCGGCAGTTGCACGCGCCATAGCCGCTCGCGTGCGCTGAAGCCCAGAGAGGCGGCGGCTTCCAGCATGGCAGGCGGCACGGCGTCAATGCCGGCGCGCAAGGCCTCAGCATGAAACGCCGCTTTGTGCAGCGACAGAATGGCCACCGCCCAGAAGAACGGCGTGAGCGGATTCGTCAATTGCCACTGCGCCAACGCTTGCGTGATGAGGGTGTTGACGACCAGGAACGCGCAGCACAACTGCACCAGCGTGGGCGTGTTGCGCGTGAGCTCCACAAAGCCTTGCGCCAGCCGTGCCACGCCCCGGCGCGGAGATCCCAACAGCCGGGCCAACCCGACACCAAAGACAAGGCTCAGCACCACGGTGCTCAGCATGACCAGCAGTGATAGCTTGGCGCCTTGCAGCAGCGTGTTGCGTTCGTAGGCCTCGACCAGGAAACCGTAGTCGAGACCGGTGTGGCGCACCAGCGCTATTGCGCGCAGGAGCAGATCGTCACTCAACTGCGGGCCTTCAGCTTGTCATGCCACTCAACCAGCGCGGGTGAGGGTGGCTGGATGCCGTTCTTCTTCTCGGTCTCGATGAACCAGCCGTCGCGGTGCAAGCCCTGCACAATGCGGTCGAGCGCGGCCACGGTATCGTTTTCGCCCTTGCGTGCCCAGACGACAGTGGGTGAGGGGATCAGGTCAGGGCCGACGATGCGGTAATCCTTCCACTCTGGATTGGTGCGGGGCAAGGGTTGAAGCAGCGTGCCATCGTGCACGGCGGCGGCGCAGTTGTTGCCGCGCAGGGCCAGTAGCGATTCGGCCGGGCTCTTGAAGCCCTTGGGCGTGGCGCCGATCTCGGCTGCCAGTGGCTTGGTATAGCTGCTGCCTTGCGAGAGGCACACATCCTTGCCTTTCAGATCGCTCCATTGGCGCACGGGGCTGTCTTTCGGCACCAAGGCCACGCCACCCACGCGGTAGTAGGGCGTTGGCACGTGGGCCAGCAGTTCGGCGCGTTCTGGGTTCAGTTCCATCGAAGCGACAAGAACGTCGACACGCCCTTGCTGCAGGAACTGTACACGGTTGGACGGACCGACCTGGACGGTCTCGACTTCGACGCCCAGCCCGCGGGCCAGGGCGTGCGCGAGGTCCACATTGAAGCCCGTCGCACGCTGCGTAGCCGGGTCAATCGAGCCGAATGGCCCTCCCGACAGCACCACGCCCACCACGAGCTTCTTGCGCTGCTGGATCTTGTCGAGCGTGGCATCGGCCTGCACGGACATTGCGGCGCACAGCGAAGCCGCTACCAACGCGGTGTAAGAAAGACGGAACCAACGGGAGCGAGCAGACATAGCGTGCGACATATTGTTTCTGAGACAGCCATTGTGTGAGACGTCGCGTCGCGCGGGGAACGAATAAAAACCGGAAACGTTATGCAGCGGTCACGGCTTCTGCGGCCCCGGCCGTGTGCGCCACGTGCCGCTGATAGTGCATCCAGTTGATCGTGCGGCGGCCGAGCGCAATGGAAGGATCTCAGTAGACATCGGTCACTGTTCGCGTTCTTAAGGCGACCAGGCAATCGGTCAATGCCCTGATAGGTGCCGCCGCCGTTGTCTTGCCGAAAGTGGACACGGGCATGAAGGGCAGACGTTTTTTGATGAAGGCGACGTATCGAATTTCACGGGCGACGCACTAAAGCGTGAATCTCGACTACAACGGCGAGGTCGCACCCCGCGAATTCCGGCTTCTGATCGAAACTTCGCAGCAGCGCACCTGATGAAACGCTATGGCAATTTCCGCAGTGGCATCATCTGACGCCTCCGATTGACTTCTATGCCCCTCACAGCGAATCAATCATGACGATATGCAAACTGATTAGTTGGCGGCCCAGCACAAGTCCGTAGCATTGCTCCAAAAGGGGAGCAGATTGACCGACATGACGTCTTTGTGCATCCGACATACCGTCATGGGGCCTTCGTGAGTAGTCCAGTCAATCCGTCATCGATGTCTTCGCAGCCTGGTTGGCAAGCCAGTCAGGCAACCTTCGGTTCGCGCTTGCGGCCGAGTCCCTTGCTCAAGGCACGCCTCGGTTTTCTAGCGGCTTGGGCAGCGTTCTTCCTAGTGCTGTTCGTGTTGCCGCAGCCGGCAGGGTTGTCACCTGCGGGGCGCGCCACCTTGGCTGTGGTGGCCTGGGCTGGGCTGATCTGGATGACGGAAGCTGTGCCGGTGGGCGTGAGCGGCATCCTCATCCCGGCCCTGTTGGTGCTCGCGCACGCCGTTACCCCCTTTCCAAAAGCGGCCAGCGGCTTCGCTACGCCGGTGGTGTTCCTGTGCCTGACTGCGTTTCTGTTCTCGTCGATCATGCAGGGGGCCGGGCTGGACCGCCGCATTGCGCTGTGGCTACTCGACAAGCTCAAGACCAGCACCGCCAATGGCGTGATCTGGGCCATGTTTGCCATCAACTTCGTGCTGAGCTTTCTGGTGCCGGCGGCCAATGCGCGCGCGGCTGCGCTGCTGCCGGTGGTCAATGGCATTGCCGAACTGTTTGGCGACACCCCGCGCGAGCGCAGTGCTAGGAAAGCCATCGTTATCCAGTCGCTGGTCTATGGCTCGATGATCAGCGGTATGTGCATCCTGACCGCTCACTTGCCCAACCTGGTGATCGTGGGCTTGCTGCAGAAGCAGCTCGGTCTGCATCTGTCCTATCTCGACTGGTTCAAGCTGCAGTGGCCGTACCTGGGCATGTTCGCGCTGACGCAACTGTGGGTGCAGTTCTACTTCAAGTCGCGCGCTGTGCGTCTGCCCGGCGGCACTGCCGCCATTGCGGCAGAACGTGCTGCGCTGCCGCCGGCGGGTGGGCATGCCAAGGCCATCCTGTTGGTGTTCACAGCAGTGGCCGTGCTGTGGGCCACCGAAACGTGGCACGGCTTGCCCTCCGAGATCGTGGCCCTGATCGGTCTGGCCGCGTTGTTCGCGCCTGGGTTGACTGGGCTGGGCTGGAAGGACATCCAGAATCGCACGATCTGGGGCACGTTCTTTCTGCTGGCGGGCGCGCTGAGCTTGTCTGCCGCCATCAGCGAGACCGGCCTCGCGCCGTGGGTGGCCGACTGGTTGTATCGCTTTGCGCAAGGCCACCCGTGGTGGCTGGCACTGCTGATCGTGATGATCGGCACGCATGTGGCACGGCTTGCCATGCTCTCCAATGTGGCGGCCGTCACCATGATCGCGCCCATTATGCTGGCGCTCGCGCCCAAGCTCGGGCTGCATCCCGTGGCCTTCACGCTGCTGGTGTGCGACAGCGACAGCTTCGCCTACATCCTTCCCACGCAGATCACCGCCGCCGTGGTCGCCTACAGCAGCGGCACCTTCACCACCGCGGAATACGCCAAAGTGGGTGTGGTGTCCGTGCTGATCGGCGTCGCCTATGGCGTGTTTGTGATGGCGCCCTGGTACGCGCATCTCGGCATTCCCGTATGGGATGCGGGTGCGCCATGGCCTTTCCATTGATCGGAGTCTTTCCATGAACGACCGAGCGTCCCTAGCGGTGGGCTATGCCGCCCTGCGCGAGCGGCTGGGCGAACACCATGCACCGGCGGGTTTGTACGAAAAGAACAAGGCGTTGCCGTTCGCCGGCCGTGCCACCTGCTCGGTGAGCCGGCTGGAGGCGGGCGCGTGGGCAGAGATCCTGATCGACTATGAGGTCGGTGCCTCGGGCATTGCCGATGGTGCCTGGCTGAAAACCACCTTCAAGTTCTATTCCGACTGGGCGCTGTTCCAGACCACGGACCCGTCAGGCGCCAATTATCTCAGTGCTGAATACCAGGCCGGCCCGCTGGTACCCGGCCAAAGCCCCGCGACCGTGCAGGCGCTGAACGTGCGCTTCGAGCAGAAGGGGCACGAGCGTCCATTCCAGAAGGCGATCATCGTCGACGTGCTCGACGGCTACCTGAACGCGGGTGACCACATCCTGATCCGCCTGGGTGACCGGCGGCGCGGCGGGCCTGGCACGCGGGTGCAGACTTTCATTGAAGACAGCTTCCGCTTCCGGCTATACGTCGACCCGCTGGGCACCTCGCGCTTCGTGGCGGTGCCGGGCGACGTGGTGATCGACATTCATGCCGGACAGCCCGCGCAGGTGTTACTCCAGGCGCCGCGCTTTGCACGGCCGGGTACGCCGCTGTTGGTGCGCACGTCATTGCTCGACCGGTGGGGAAACATCAGTTCGGATGTGGGCGGCACGATCCGCCTGACGGCTTGGGATGGCGATACACCTGTGCACCAGCGTGACTACCCCGTACCGGAAGACGGCTGGGCCACGCTCGGCATCGATGATCTGCCTACGGGCGCCGGCACGCTCCGGCTGGAGGCCGTTCTGCTGAACGCGCCGCGTGTGAGCAAAGGCACCGCCTGGTTGTCGATTTTCGATGCACCCAGCGCGCGCGCGTTGTATGCAGACCTGCACGTGCACGCCCACGACACCGTCGGCACCAATAGCCCCGCGTATAACGCCGCCTACGCGCGGGATATCGGTGGCATCGACGTGTTCGGCTACACCGTCAACGATTTCCAGATCACCGATGCTAACTGGAAGCTCGGACTGGATGCTGTGAACACCTTCAACGAGCCCGGCCGCTTTGTCGCGTACCCCGTGCAAGAGTGGTGCGGCAGTTCCACCGCTGGTGGTGACCACAACGTCGTCTTCCTGGGCGATGACGCGCCAGGCTTTCCGTACAACGCGCGCGGCGAGCACAACCGCACGTTGGTGTGGAACGAAGACATGAAGGGCAACGCCGCCGAACTTGGCCGCTGGCCGATCGAGGAGTTGTGGGACGCGTACGTCGACTCGCCCGAACAGCACTTGATCATGCCGCACGTGGGCGGGCGCCGCTATATCCCCGACTGGCATCACCCTAAGCTCGAACGGCTAGTGGAGATTGCTTCCAGCTGGGGACATTTCGACTGGCTATACCGAGACGTGATCGCACGCGGCTACCAACTCGGCGTGGCTGCCAGCGGCGATGAGCACCGCGGGCGACCTGCCGGCGGCACGCCTGGCGTCCAGGTGTTTGGCGTGCGTGGCGGTCTGACTGGCGTAGTGGCTGAGCGGCTTGATCGCCAATCGATCGGCCGTGCCCTACGTGCACGCCACACCTGGGCCAGCACCGGTGAACACACGGCGCTGCTGGTGCGCAGCGGCACACATATCCAGGGCGATGCCTTCACGCATCAAGGCCCCGTACGCTTTGACTACCGATTCCTGGGGCAGGCCGGCTGGGAATACCTTGCCGCGTACGACCATACCGGGCTGATCTGGGAGCGAAACCTGCATCAGGAGGTCGGCTTCTCCGATCGGCTGGTCCGCGTGCGTTGGGGCGGCGCCCGCATCCAGGATCGCTACCGCTGGGCTGCCTGGCAGGGGCGCATCCGCGTTCTCAATGGCACCATCCATCGCTTCGGCGGCCATGGCTTCGAGCACCTGGAGGAATCCTGCTGGCGCGAAGGCACTACCGACATTGGCTTTCGCAGCGACACCTATGGCGATGCCGACAGCGTAGAGATCGATATCGGTAACCTCGCCGCTGCACGGATCGTAATCGAGGGGCGCATCGACAGCTACATCAAGGTCGGAGACCCGCTGCAACGCAACCCGTTTGCGCATGCGCCGGATTTCCATTGGGAGGTAAGCGGGGCTGAGTTGTTAGCCAAGGATGGCTTGCGGCTCGATCTAGGTGGTACTGAACTGTTCATTGCGGTGGAGCGATTGACCGAACAGGCCTTGCCGGTCGACGTGAGCGGGGTGGTAGAGGTTGAGCCGGTGAACGGGCCGCTCGGCTTCCGGCCGGTGTATTTCCACGGGCGCGAGCGGGGCGACCAGAAGGTGTGGTCATCCGCACAGTTCGTAACGTTTGTATGGGAGTAACGTCGCACCAGATTCCTGTTCGACGGAAGCAAATTTGACTACATTTGCCTTGCGCTAAGCCCTTGATTGTTCGGTGAGAATGGAAAGCGTGCGCTGTTTTTGCTGCAACCAAGCTCCTAGCAATTGCAGCGACGTTCTAGCCAAGGGGTGGAAAGCCAGCGAACTGCTGGCCGATGAGAGGAATTGCAGCGACGATCTGAGCAGTCATTTGATGCGATAGCCGATCGCAACCAACCGCATTTTTAGGTTCGGCGACTTGTACCATTTACTTGTCAAGGCGTTGCGCAGAATCGGGCCAAACGAGCAAAGACGCGCAACACCTGAAAACCTACCGTCTGTCCAGCCGGTTTTTAGTTGTCGTGCTCGCAACCAAATTCAAATGTCGGCACGGGCGTGCACTTTGTGCTCGGTTCGATTCTTCCTGGGGGCGGCTCGTAGGGTGGTGGTGCTGGTGGCTGGCACGCTGCTGGGCTGGCCTGGCCCGACTTGCTGCATGGCCCGCTCCAGGTCCAGCCGGTTGATCAAGCGCTGCCGCTTGGTCTGCGGCGCCGGATGTTTGGGCCGCGGCGGCTCGCCCACCAACGTGCGCGAGGGCCCGACCTGCCGTCGATCATCGCGCTGCGCCTGCAGTTCGGCCGCCACCGCCAACACGTGCCCCAACCGTTTGTGCTCCACGATCGCGCCCTGGTCAATCTGCGCCAGCCGGTCATAGGTGGTGTAGGGCAGGGAAGCGCCGTCGGCCCACAGCTCGATCGTGCCATCCGGGTACTCGGCCACCTCGAGGTAGCGGTGCACCAGCTTGCGGTGCTCCGGCCGGTCTTCCAACAAATACATCACCTTGGCGTACTGCAGGGTCAGGCTCGCCGACACCTTGCGCCATTCGCGCCAGCAGAAGATGCGCGCCAGGTCCTCGTCGCCACGCAGCGGCCGGTGGGCATCGAAGTCGCTCCTCGGCAACTTGGCAAAGTGCGCATTGAAGTCCGCCATGAACGCCGGCGCAAACGCGTTGGCCGCTTCCATGGAGTGGATGCCGCGCAGGCGCAACTCCTTGACCAGGCGGTCCTGCAGCACCCCGTTCATGCGTTCCACGCGGCCCTTGGCCTGACTGGTGTTGGCACACAGGCTGTCGATGTTCAGCTCAAACAGGGCGCGTCCAAACTGCGTGTAGCCACGGCCCTCGGCGTTCTCGCGGGCATTGCCCCGGAAGGTGCTGGCCTTGTCGCTGTAGAACGCCTGCGGCTTGCCGTGGCGCTCAAGGTAGCCCCGCGTGGCGGTGAAGTACGCCTGCGTCGATTCGGTCGGCACGAACAGCAGCTGCATCAGCCGGCCGGTGGCGTCATCGACGTACACCAGCAGCGTGCAGGCCGGCGCGCGGTCCTCGAACCACGCGTGATCACTGCCATCGATCTGCACCAGCTCACCCAGACACGCGCGCCGGTTGCGCGGCTGGTGCACCTTGGGCGGGCGCAGCTTGCGCGGCACCCAGAAGCCGGCGTCGGTCATGATCCGGCGCACCGTCTCCGCGGCCAAGTCGATACCGTGCCGCTCACGCAGCTTCTCAGCGGCCAGGGTCGGGCCGAAATCGGCATAGCTGTCGCGGATCAGGCCACGCACGCGCGACTCCAGGCCGGGCGGTAATTGGTTGTTGCCCGGTTGCCCTTGGTGTCGATTCTGCAGACCCGCCGCACCTTGAGCCTGATAGCGTCGCAACAACCGCAATGCTTGGCGGACGCTCACGCCCAGCCTGACTGCCGCAATGCCAGTCTTGAGGTGCCCATCCGTGAGCGCCTGGAGGATCTTGAGTCGATCGAGTTGCCGCATCGTCAAGGTAACTGTGTCCGGGCGCATGGCCGACTCCTGCAAAGCAAGGAGCCGTCTAGGCTACGCTCAGTCACTCGGACATTTGAACTTGGCTATAACCGGACATTACAACTTGGCGCCAACATCTATATTTCTCATAATTTGCATTATGTTAAATTAAAGATCGACCGGCATCCACCGGTCTCGCCTCACGTTCATGTGCACAAATTTGTTCCCTGTTTTTGCACGAATTTGTTCCTGGCTTCCACCACGCGCTTGTAGGCCCTAACCTCAATTCGGGCGGGATTGAGGTGCGTTCTCGCTAGCCGCCAACGAAGCCGAGTCCACTGACGTCGAAACTGGGTTCGCACGTGCATAAAGCTGCCAATCATCGCGCCCAATCGCTTGACGAGATCTCAGCCGCGCAGCTGCCTCGCGAGCTATCAGGGCAAGCGGGTTCAAATCGGGCCCGGGACATTGTTCCGCAAATTCCTGCGGACACTGACTCTCAGGCTATCAGTGTCTGGCTTTCGGAGTTTCCGATTGGCTCGGCTACTCGCCGTTGCTATGAGAAAGAGGTGCAACGTTTGTATGCATGGGCCCTCGCGTTCGCAGAAAAACCGGTCTCTTCGCTGACTCGGGAAGATATGGATACCTATCAGGTATTCATGAGCGCGCCGCCTGAGCACTGGTGTGGGGCTCGTAGAACGCGCAGAGGGACCGAAGCATGGCGTCCGTTCGAGGGGCCGGTTTCGCCTCAAAGCCAAGCGCATGCACTTAAAGTGATCGGCGCCCTTTTCACCTATTTGCTCGACGTTGGCTACTTGGCCAGCAATCCCCTCGCGACCATACGGAGCAAGAGAAAGCGCGTTCCTGCTCAGGCTAGGTTCTCAAAGTCACTGCCTCGGCGCACCTTTGAGCGGCTTGCGACGGCGTTAGAAAGCGAATGCATGCGGCTCAATGGTTCCCAACCAGCGCATGCAGAGATAGAGAGGATGCTGATGGTCGTTCGTGTCCTGGCGAACACGGGTCTAGGGGGAGGCGAGTTGGCGAAAGCCTTGATAGGAGATCTACACCCAGTTCACAACCTCGCGACCGGCGCCGATTCGTGGTTTTTGGCAGTCAGGCGGGCAGACGGGCGAAACGAGCGGGTGGTCTTCAATTCTGCAGCGATTGACGCACTGCATCGCTATCTCCGCGTGAACAGGGTGGATCCCAGCAACGCAGATCCTCGGATACCACTAGTTCTCAAGCTCAACTCGTACGCCGTCGCAATAGACCCCCCGCCGCCGAACTCAGATCAAACCATCTACAGCATCGTGTGCAAAGCGTTCAAGACCGGCGCAGATGTTCTCGAAGCGAACTACCCTCAGGACGCGCACATACTGCGCTGCGCTGCGCCCCACTGGCTCCGGTACACACGTCTATACCCACCCTGACCGTGACCCTGAGTGACCAGCAATGAAGTTGTCCCTCCGGCGGCGGCGTGCCCCTTCCCGTCATCTATCCTAAGTCTTTCTTCCCGGCATCCGTCTAACGACATAATTTTGTTACCCACCCCCTGTCACCCAGTTTCGGCTTCATGAGCGACAACTGAATCTTCCCGATCGGGATGATTCAGCCTAGTACACCGGCAACGTTGGACAAATATTCCCGATCGGGAAGAAATGTGGATGAGCAACGGAAGGCGTTCCGCTACGCTGCCGCCCCAGAACAGTGCTTACCGTTCAGCCGAACACACCTGCTCTAAGGTCATCTTCGAAGTCGACGATCCAGCGACTGCCGTGACCGCCATCGTAAAGCTGCACTGCATCTTTGCCCCTCAGCGCGACAGTAACTTCGCGTTTGATCGGGCCTACCGCGCCGCCCATCGGATATTGGCCTTCATCTCGAATTTCGAACTCACCGACAGCGCGCCCGTACTTCGTGCAGACGGCCGAAAAATCGTCCTGCTCGTCTTGTCGGAACTCGTGAAAAAGATGGTTTGTCATCAGTGCATCCGTTGCTGAAGTGGTTGGCGGCTATCCACTCAGCACATGCTTCAGAGCGAGCCCCGAAAGCGCCTTGATTGCATCGAACGTCAGCTCGATCCCCTTCTTTTGCGCTGTCGCTTTGATTGTTTGCCACACTGACGACGACCGCATTGTGTCGAGTAGATCGTGGCCAGCCATCGTAAGACGGGGTGCGTGTAACCCATAGGAGAAATGGTTGTCCGCACCTCGCAGAACGGTAATGCCATCGACATAGCCGCTGTTGATGAGTAGCTCCAGATGGCCAGCGATTCGTTCTTCGACGGCTCTGTGCTCGCGCACAAGGCTGTTGTACTCTTCCCACGAGAGGTTATCCGTCCACTTAGGCAGATTGGGAATCTCCGCAAGTACGTCTCTCCCCTCCTCAATGTCAGTCATCTGCTGACGAAGAAAATCCCAATCGCGCTTCATGTCTCTCCCCTATCCGCCATTTTGTTTTCCGATAGTTAGAAATCGTCCAGAAAACTGCCGACCGCGACCTGCCTCCCGTCAACCTCCAGCTCGACCTTGTTGCCGTCCGGCTGAATCTGGAAGGTCTTGCATCGGTCGTACCATCGATGAATGATCGTAACCGGTCGACCTTCAACAACGCCCTTATACAACCCCAAGACTTGGTCGAACTTGTTGGGGCTCTCTTCCCGCTGCAACCCAAACTGACGCGCCAGACTCGACACATCCTCTTCATTGGATACGGAATTCACGGCATCAATCAGCCTGTCCAGTTTCATTCTGCCTCCGGTCGAATTAAGGTCTTCTGAGTGCAGAGTCGCACCAGTCCGTTCACGTGCGAGCTGCTGGCACATTTTTTCCGTCGTGTCAGCTCTGGGTGAGGATTGCGTCCATCACGGCTTTGCCAAGCTGCCTCGTATTCAGAGTGTTCCCGCTGCCATTGAGATGTGGAACCTGCAACCGTCCCGCTAGCTCACGCAGCACCGGCATCACGGGCACTACTTGCACCCCATCTTTTTCCACGTCGATCGCGCCATTTTCGCGCCGGCGTAGGACAAGATTGCAATAGGGAACCTCATCAGCTACGACTGAGGTCGGGGCATACCTGATTCGCTCGGGTCGTGGCATGCGACCAAGTAAGTTTCCTATCGCTTCCAGAGTTCGTTCACCCCACATCTTCGAGAGCGCGTACGTCCTGCCATCGACGTGGAATAGTTCGTCGTCTGCGGTGAAGTACCGAAGCTGCTTGTCTCCCAGTGCCTCCTTGAACTGGGCCTCATCCAAAGTACCATCCGAGGAAATGAACATGTTTCCCCTCCAGTCCGCGGCCGACTCGACTTCCGATACCGAAATGCCCTGCTGGATTGCTTCCGCAACGACCCCGAGAATAAGCCTACGCTTCGGCAGATTAGGGTACGTGTCTTCTCCAACTGTGAGATCGTAGCGTGTCAGATCACGGTCCTGCTGCACGCGGGCGGCGTCCTGTTCCATAGACTTCTCGCGGACGGCAACTTGATACTGTTCTGCCTGCGGCAGGGGGATCACCTGCTGGATATCGAGTAAGACGCGATCGCCGATCTGATGCGGGCGCATCTGTACGCAGCGGAGATCAAGCCCCTGCTTGTTGAGCCACAGAACAGCAGTGGTGAGTTCCGGAGAGAATTCCGCCGAAGCCAAGACGATGCGCACCTTGTCGGACAGTGCGACCGCCTCGCCCTCTTCTACTTCCAGGAACTCACGAATTGCCTGTGCCGGATCCTCATTCGCCCCAAGGGAGAGCAGGTACTTTCGGTGCGCTTCCACAGCCTGTTCGAAACGCATGGTCGAGATCATTGCGGCGTATCGGATTGCCTGCAGCTCCATGTGCGCGGCGGCGTCACGCTTCAACAGATACTCGACCCGCTCGCCTGCATCATTGATACGGCGCTTGACGCTAAGCTCATACGGGCCGCCCTTGTGCGTGAGTATTAGAGGCGTTTGTGGCATCAGCCCGCGCCACTTGCTCCGGTCCATTGCCGTGCCCTTGTTATTCTGCCACCGCCGTTCGATGTAGCGCTCCAAGGCTGCGATCGTCATCGGGTGGCTGAGATAGATGCATCGCTGTCGGCAGCCTTTCGTGATGGATGCGCGTAGGCTTACCTCTTCACGAATCTGCCCACCGGGCAGCATCACATCTGCCACTTCGATACGGGCTACCTCGGACACGCGCATGCCGCAAGTGAACCCCAACAGCAGCATGAGAACGTCGCACTCCGGACGGCGGCTGGTGGCCTCGGTGACGCGAAGCAGATGACGGATTTGGGAAGGCTTGAGGATCTTGGCGCGTTTGACGTGCATCGCTTCTCTGTCTCGGAATACGCCCGAATTTCGGGGCTGTTACGAGAGAGAAACGGCGAGCGCTCCTTGCCATCATAAACCGGCCTGTTTGGCCACGTCCTCGGAAAATTATGCGCAGCGGCAGTGTCCCGATTTTCGGCTGTATGGAGCAATGAGTCTCCTACTCAACCTCGGGGGCGCCGGGCAGCCGTTCATTTTCGGGCGCCAAAGGCGTCCCCGAGCTGCCGCGCGCGCTTGGCCTCATCGCTGTGCAGGTAGATCGAGGTGGTCGAGACTGATGCGTGTCGCAGGTTGTCGCGCACGGTGGTCAATTCCGCACCGCGTGCGAGCGCGTGGGTGGCATGCGTATGGCGCATCCAATGTGGACTGGCCTTGCGCAGCTTCTCAGCCAGCAAAGGGTGATCGCTGTCGATAATTTCGGCGGCCGACCAGAAAAAACGCCGCACCACGCTCCACAACCGCGTTCCCGTAATCCCGCCGTCGGGATCCAGCCCCAACCCACCAACTAGCGGCGTCTTCGGATTCCAGCGTGCCTGGGTGACCGGCAGCCCGCGCTCCAGCAGATAATGATCGAGCGCCGCACGCGCCAGTGGCGGCAGCGCAACCTTGCCAGCACGACTCCCCTTCCCTATCAGCTTGAGCCAGTGATCGCCCTGCCGATCCGTTTCGATGTCACCGAGCTTCGCAGAAATGAGTTCGCTGGCGCGCAGGCCGGTCGCATAGCCGAAGTCCAGCACGAAGCGCAGTCGCTGCGCGGCCGGAGCCTCCCAACCATACGACCACTCCAGGCCGTCCGCAATCGTGCGAACCAGCGCCCATTCACCCTCCGTGAAAGCGTGCGAGGCATCCAGCACGGCAGTCCGCCCGCCGCCACGTACCTTGATGCCGGCAAACGGGTTGGCCAGCACGTAGCGTTGCTGGATCAGCCACCGAAACATCGCGCCCAGCACCGACAGCGAGTACGCGATCGAGCGTGCCGACAACCCATCCGTGAATGGCCGCCATTCGACGGACGTGCGCGGGCGCGCTGACCCGACCCAGCGTTCTCGCGGCGTTGGCCGACGCAGGAAGCTCCGGTAGGCGATCGCATCCTCGGTGGTCAGCGACGACAGCGACCGGCCGCGTTCGACGATCGCCCATAAGATGAGGCGCTCCGCTTCTTTGCGGTACGCCCGCTGAGTGGCGTGCGATTCATGCAAGGACAGCCAGGCTTGGACGGCTTCGTAGTCATTGTCGGCGGTGAGCACGCAGGTCTCACGCGGCGCACGGAATTGCCCCTGCGAGCCGTCGACCTCGTGCGGCAGGCGCAATTGCTCCCACGGCATCACCACGCCGCGGACCTGCTCTGCGATGAGCGCCCGGGCGCGTTCGGTCAATCGCGGGTGTTCGGCGAAGAACGTCTCTATGCGGCGTGCACTGGCCTGCCCCAACCCGGGGATGACGGCCCACCAACGACGTCGGCGCGGCACGCGGACGGTTAGGTCGGCCAGGGTGTTGATGCCGGCGGCACGCAGCGCAGCGACGGCGCGCGCATCCAGCCACAGTCCGACGTCGTCGCTGATCAGCGGGGATGGCACCGGCAGCGTGCGGAGCAGCTCGATCGCCTGGTCGGTTGCCCTGCTCTGTTTGGCGCGTTCGGCCACTGGTATTTCGAACAATGCGGCCAGGTCTTCGCGCTGACGTCGGCGCGCAAACGCGGCGAGCTGGCGCCGAATGCAGCCGAGCATGCCGCGCGAGGACTGCCCCGCTGCCAGACGCTCGCTCAGGTAGCGTTCAACGGCCTCGCGGGTCGACAAGCCGGCATGCCAGGCACGCAGCGCTGCCAGTTCGGCGGCATCGGGGAAATCAGGTGGAGTGCCGACGGAGGGATCGACGGAAAGCAGGCGCGTTTTCATGGGAGGCAGTTTATCGCTGCCATGCAGCTATTGCGATAAGAATAGTTATCGCAATAGCTCAATATCCTCGAAGAAGGACGTATGTGGTTCTCGGCTACTTTTCGTCAAGACCCTTGGGAGGGTGGCTTCGCCGCTTTCGTCTATCGGCCAGCAGTGGCATTCGTGCTGACACCCCGCCAAACGTGGTTTCGTCGCATTCCAGCGTGCCGGCAAACGGCTTGCGCAACTGCTCTTGCTGCGCCATGCAAGCACGGATCAGCCGATAAAAACGTTCTCGCGATTTGGCGCTGACCGACGTATCGAAACGCTGCCGATACACCGGTAACTCCAGCAAACGCGTCTTTTCGCGACTGCTCAGACGCACCGAGTCCTACACTGAGGTCCAGCTAAATCGCTTGCCGCAGGCACGACACTTGAGCCGTCCATCGGATAGTCTGTAGGGCCGACTAGCGGAACATTAAGGACAGCGTTTCATCGTCGGACCAGGGTAACTCTGGTCCGGTTTGGGTGGGAATTACCTTTTAAAAATGTATGGTCTGCCCCGTTTTGCAAGCTGTCTTTTGCCGACGTCAGAAGAACGTTTTGCGTCAATGTATCCGGCCTACAGTTGGGAACGCTGGTTCCCGGCCTTGATGGAATCCGCGCGCGCCTTGCCTCATAAAGCGTTCAGTCATGAAGGACTGCTTTTTAGCGAGGCTTAAGGTGCGCCGGTCAACGGTTCTGTCATCAACAATCGCGGCTCGCAAAAACAAGACGGTATGACTTCCTTCGGATGTTCGATGGACCTCAGGCGGTCATCGGCGCATTCGGAAACGGTCGGTACGGTTCACCGCTGACGAGCACCTTCCAGCAGATGCGGGCGATCTTGTTCGCCAGAGCGATCAGTGCGACATGTGGGTCGCTTCGCTTCTCGATTTCCTGGAGCCATTGCCCTATGCGGGATCGCTCACGCTTCATGTGGATCATCAGCGCACGGGCACCCTGGATCAAGAGCATCCGCAAGTAACTGTTGCCTCGCTTGCTGATGCCACCGAGATTGGACTTACCGCCAGTCGAATACTGTTTGGGGACCAGCCCCAGCCACGCAGCAAGATCGCGCCCCCTTGCCGAACGCTTGGCCACTACCGATCGCGGCGACCATGGCGCTGGCGATGATCGGGCCGCCCCCTGGCACCGTAGTGGCGCGACGGCACAACTCGGAGTCTTTGGCAATCTCATGGATCTCGGTGGAAACCGAATCGATCTCCTTGTCGAGCCCCTGCCAGCGTTCCCGCAACCGCTGCAAGATTTGGCGCATCCTGATGGACAAGCCGTTCTCTGCATCTTCCAGAACACGCGGCAAGCTACGTGCGAACAGTGCACGGCCGACAGGGATCACGATGCCGTGCTCGAGAAGCAGGGCACGCATCTGGTTCACGACAGCGGTGCGTTCAACGATGAAGCGCTGCCGGACACGGTGCATAGCTTGCATCTCCAACTGGTCGGTCGACTTGAGCGGTACCGTTCGCATGGTGCCACGGCTGGCGGCCTCGGCGATCGCCTCAGCATCGTTGAAGTCGTTCTTGTTCGACTTCAGGTAGGGCTTCACAAACTGAGCTGGGATCACACGCACTGTGTGTCCGGCGTTCTGGAAGCGTCGCCCCCAGTATTGCGAGCCGGGACAAGACTCCATGGCGACGATGCACGCTGGTGCCGTGGCTGCAAACTCCGCAAGCTGGGTGCGATTGAGCTTCTTGCGAAACAACGGATGGCCCCGCTCGTCCATAGCAACGAGGTGGAACCAGTTCTTGCCGAGATCGATCCCGATGACGCGAACAGCTTCTTTGGTCATGATGGCCTCCCGTTGAAGAAGCTTCAGTATGCCGATGCTCGACTGGAGGGGCAGACCATTCCATTAGGCTACCGCGCTCTTGATGTCGGAAGGCATCGAACGTACGAGGTAATCGATCAGATCTGCCGCAGCGAATCGGTCGAGCTGGCTTGCGCCGTCTTCGACGTGACGCGGTCTTGCCTATATGCCTACCGGGAGCGCGCCCAGCGAGTTGATAGCGAGCGCATGGCACTGCGCAGCCGAGTGCACGAGCTGTTCGTCGAGAGCCGAAGCTCGGCTGGCAGCCGCAGCATCATGGGCATGATGCGCGAACAAGGCGCGGTGATTGGCCGCATCAAAGTTAGTCGCCTGATGGGGGAGTTGGGTCTGATCTGCAAGCAGCCCGGCGGCCACGCCTATAAGCAGGCCACGGTGGAGCGGGTCGACATCCCGAACCGGCTCAATCGTCAGTTTGCGGTGAATGCGCCGAATCAGGTCTGGTGTGGTGACATCACCTACGTCTGGGCTCAAGGCCGCTGGTATTACCTGGCGGCAGTGCTCGATCTGTTCTCGTGACGGGTCGTTGGCTGGGCATTCTCGACACGCCCCGATGCTGATCTGGTCGTGCAAGCACTGGACATGGCCTATGAACTGCGTGGCAGGCCGCAGGGACTACTGTTCCACTCAGACCAAGGTGGCCAGTATGCAAGCCGGAAGTTCCGGCAACGCCTGTGGCGCTACCGGATACAACAGAGCATGAGCCGCCGCGGCAACTGCTGGGACAACTCCCCGATGGAGAGGCTGTTCCGCAGCTTGAAGAGCGAGTGGTTGCCGTCAGTGGGTTACATGACGGCACATGAAGCACACCGGGACATCAGCCATTACCTGATGCACCGGTACAACTGGATACGGCCACATCAGTTCAATGATGGACTGGCGCCGGCTGTTGCAGAAGAAAAACTTAACGCAGTGTCCGGGATGGGTTGACCACTACACTATCGCACGGATGAGATCGACAACCTCGCAGTAGATTGGGCGCCAGGCCAAGTGATCATTCGTTCCAGGCGGCTTAAGGTCGACACCTCGCCCCATCAAGAATCATGATCCCGGATTTCGGTGATCCGACCTTCCTGGACAACAATCATCGACTTGAGCGCCATCACCAGCGGGACGCCGGCCTCGAACCGTCCTGGGATAGTGACGATGGGCGTGCCACGCCACTCAGTGTCGACGAGAACGACATCGTCCAAGACGTGCATCCCACGTATCCGCGTGAAACGGCGATCAGGAAAAATGTCTACGGCCATCCCCTCGAGCATAACGATGAAGCTGTTTGCGTCGGCAGCATATGCACCACGGCTTTGATGCGAGAACTGAAACCGATCAGGGTCTAGCAGGGTACGGAGCGTCGAGAAATCCTGCTCGCAATACGCTTCGATATAGGCTCGCGCTACGTCGGCCACCAGCTTGACATCTTTGAACATGCTTCACCTCCTTGGTTGGCGGCAACGACTAAGAACCCTTAACAAAATAAACGAAGGGGCTGTTTGACCTTGCCCCTGTTTCACGAATCCCATAGCTGAAGTCATCAGGCCGCTTGCCCTCGTTGAGCAGCGACCCAGCGGTGTTTATCAACGTAGTTGTCGCGTCGCTTCACGCGTACTGCTCAAATTCGGCTCGGGATATATGCTCCGGATTGAGCCAAACATCGTCCTTCATTTCCCAATTGCGGGTCGCCCGCGACCAACGGTGTGGGTTGGCCACCTTGGCCGGCGCATAGACGGCATCCCGTTGCGGCAACACGGCGGTGGCAACGCCGTTATGACGTTGCGCCGGCGTGACGAACTCCAGCCCGCTGTGCTTGTGCGCATGGTTGTACTGACGTGACCGGTATTCCGGTCCAGTTTTTGTGAGAGGGTTGAAGTTTATTGGATGGTGCCTGGTTGCTGTGCGGTCATCGGTGTTAGCCAGTGGGCGGCAGGTGCCGGCGGACGGTATCCAAGCGA
>Ga0207679_10000069_pt1 | contig 93919 bp, 92 predicted proteins | sample KBSC73metaG_FD_184320 | JGI IMG/M metagenome (GOLD analysis project Ga0207679, IMG submission 184320) | Corn rhizosphere microbial communities from Kellogg Biological Station, Michigan, USA - KBS C7-3 metaG (SPAdes) (version 2) | ecosystem: Host-associated > Plants > Roots > Rhizosphere > Soil ...
AACCAAACTGGCACGGTGGCTAACTTTGGAAGTGGCGTAACCGGCATAAGTTCATTTGTTACTGCAGACGGCCTGCGACATGTATTCGCACTGAAGTCTAACGGCGATGTCTCGGCTGCATGGTGGAAGTATTTCTAGCTGGGATCGGCCCAGCAAAACAGATGTGCGCTTCAGCTCCCTATCAGCGAATCACCTCAAAAACATAGAGAACGAAGAATAAACGGAGTAGCTGCAGATGCTATCTCTGTTTATTTTTGGGGTATCTAAAGCAAGACGCTAAGCTGTTAAACTTAGCGTCACTGCAGGAGATTAATATGGTCCACTATTAGCTTCGTATGATCTTTGCAGCCTTACGCGCAGAGCGCCCTACGGTGTATACCAGACCTTCATGTCTTGTAAAGTATATAAACTTTACTACGCCTCGACTCAGCTTATTATTATAGTTAGCAAGAATACTATCTATGCTCCCCTCTTCAGGAGCGTGAATCGCAACAAAATCTGTATATGGTACCATCAATCTTGCAATCTCTTGATCAAATCTTGAGTAGTATCCATCATTTAAAAGGAACTTGATGATATTTTTGAGACCGATTATCTGCTTATTAGTATCATAGGCATGAGATTCATCATCGGTGTGTACCATAGTGAGCGGCTCATCGATACCGACAATATAGTTATTCTTGGCAATTTGTAGCCAGAATATCGTGTCCTCACCTATCCCAATATTTTCATTAAATCGTATACCCGACGCCTTCAGCCATTTCGCGTTAAGCATGACTGTAGGAGTGGCTATCGGACAGCTGTACATTAGCTTCCTTTGGCAGTGCCCTCTATCCACGCCGCTATGGATAGTTGTCAGCTCACTCTCCATATTACGGGTGTACGAGGTATGTGACATTGGCGCTCTCGACGCTATCATGTAAGCTAGCTGAGTTTTAACTTTATCGGTCGCAAACTCATCATCCGAATCAAGGAATGCAATAAACTCACCACTCGCTTCAATAAGACCCCTATTTCTTGCTGCGCTGACACCTGTGTTTTTCGCCTGCTGCACTAGCTTTACGCTAGATTTGTTTTGTATATGTTTCTTTATCTCATCAGCGCCTATACTTGAGCCGTCATCTACTAAAATGATTTCGATGTTTTTATGGGACTGTTTGAGTACGGAATCTAGCGCCCGAATCGTTTCCTGAGCATTGTTATAGAATGGAATGATTACACTCACCTTACGGCTTGATATTTCGGCCTTCGAGGTTTCGAGTAATTCTTGGAGTTGATCGCGACAGTACTTTTCAACATCACTGAATGGTGTGTATTTGTAAAAATCAGCCAGCTCTTCAAAGAAACAATACTCGCTGCCCTCTAACTCTTCTCTTCTTGCCTTCGAAACATCATTTATAAGACCCAGGTACAGCTCATTGCCTTCTGTAATGACGCGCGGGCTAGTATTTGTAACCTGCTTAGCATGCGACCTCGTACTCACTAAGATCTCTGGTATATGCACAAGCTCGTATGTTCGAGCCATCTTCCTCCATAGTTCGTAGTCTTGCGTCGCCTTCAGACTCGTGTCAAATCCACCATGCTCGTCGAAGGCACTCTTTGGGATCAGTAGCGATAGGCCGTTTATATTGCCCTTCAGTAGAGCGTATTCGGGCTTTTCTACTAATTCTTCATGATTTTTGATTGCCTTTGATAATACCTTACCGCGCACGTCTATCAGATAATAGTCTGAGTAAACTATAGCTTTTTGGTGGAGTAAACCGTTCTCCCTCAGGTAATCAATCTCCGCCTCAACCTTATTAGGCTCATAAGTGTCGTCGTGTGAAAGCCACGAAAAGTATTCGCCTGCCATCTCTTCAATCGCAAGATTTAGTGCAGTAGATACCCCGCCGTTTTCTTTGTAGATGTATTTAATCTTATCGCCGTAGGATTTTGCTATTTTTTCTGTTCTGCCCTTATCCGAAGATCCGTCATTAATGACAATTATCTCAAGATTTTTATACGTCTGCTTTAAGGCGCTGTCTATAGCATACCTGAGATAATTTGACCCATTATATACCGGGATAATTATTGAAACTAAAGGTAATTCAGTTTTTTTCTGGGTCATACAAGTAACTTCTTAGCTTTCCTTATAGCTCGATGGGCCAATGGTCGTACTTTTTTAGGAGCTTTTTTCAGTATAACCAGTGGATGCTTCTTTATCATAATTACATTACCGTGCCCGAAAATACGATTCTCTTCATTATAATGAACCTTGTTAAGGAAGGACAGCGACCCAAGTTGCAATGGCTCTCTTGTACCATTTTGCTTATTTGCCACAAACAATTTTATCTTCTTAGCTTTGAAGATTGATTCATAGCTTAGGGCAAATTGATACTTCCATAAGACATCGTCATCGTATGGAACTGACTCTATTCTGCAGATTCTGTGATGGTTCGAAGAAATCTCATGAGTTTTATCGAGATTAGGTATGACTGTTATTATGTCAAAAACCAAATGCCAAACACCATCGATTTCTTTCATGTCAAATCTATCAGTCCGTAGGGCGGCAGTTGTTCCATCGTAGTGTGGGTTGTTTGCGATTACTTGTTTTTTTGCTTTCCTGTCTAACTTCCGTAGGATCATCTTCGCCTTCCAGCGATCGATCTTTCTCTCCGGTTTCATTATTTCGTCATACAGGATTTTTGCACTACCCTCCGAAGAGAAGTGTGTTTTATACATATCTGATACCAAAAACTTATCGATTGCCGCAATCTTCGCTTCCCACTCTTTTTTTGTCATTTTTTGCAGGAACTCAGCAAGCTCTTCATTGCTCTTAAAGTCTCGATAGTCAATAAAACACTCTTTTGGAATGTAGTCTAGGACATTGTCGGCACCAAGGTAGATTGGCACCACCTTGGCTCGAAAACAATCAAACATCTTTTCACTAATATATCCGCGTTGATTAACGTAAGAATCAAAACTAAGAGCAAATTTATACCCAGATAGTACATCGTACTTTTTCTCGCGCTCAACGTATCCCTTGGATTTAAGCTCTTCTGGCCATGATATACCGTATAGATCAAAACTTTTTGGAATAATCTTTTTGAGCGATGTTACCGTGTCTTCACGCTTTAGGTAGTTATCATACTTCCTATTACGATCGTACAGTAAATGATGTAGGGTGTTATTTGTGATAGCTACTAAATGTTTACGCTTATTAAAATCACCCGTGTACTTCTTCTCTTTGTCGAAGAAGTCACCTATCGTACCTTTAATAATGTTCGTGCCATTAACTACGTCGTCATTATAAGAAACTAGTGACTTAAATAGACCCGATAGAAGTCTCAACCCTTGCTTGTCGTGAATGCGACAGTTTGCAGTAGGCGGCTCATACTCGATATGTATCATCTGGCCAAGTTTATTGTACCTATAGGCACTCTTGAAAAAATCAACGTTGGTAAAGTAGGTATTATCCATACATAAGATAACGTCACTATCCTGGATTGTATTTTTACGATACAACTCGAAGCTATGCCCATCCTTCTCGAGCATCTTCTTTAAGTGGTACCCCCAGCAATTAGGGTTTTCGTACTGAATCTTTGGAGTAGCACCGTTGTACGGGATAAAACAAACCTTTAGTTTCTTTTGATCTTTTCCTTTGGTCATTTCTTCCATACTCGTTGATTAACAATAGGCGTGTAGCTCTGAATGATCCGCAGAACTTTGTCGGACACGTTTGTATCTTTGTAGTTTGGCACCATAATATCATCCGTGTCGTAGTTGGTGCCTACGGCGATATCAATAGCAGTAAACATACTGTCCTGCTCTATACCACCGAGTATAAGCGTGCCCGCATCGAGACCCTCTGGGCGCTCCTGTGCGGTGCGTACAGACACGGCAGGGAAGTGTTGTATGGTTCCCTCTTCGCAAATTGTTCCACTATCCGACAATGTACAGTAAGAGTTTTTTTGCAATTTATTATAATCGAAGAACCCCATAGCCGGCATACTTGCTATCAGACTGTTAAATTGTATGCCTTCAGCTTCAATCCTCTTTTGTGTCCTTGGGTGTGTAGAGAAAATTATCGGCATTTTGTATTTTTCAGCAACAGCGTTTAGTGTAGCGCATACTGTCTGGAAGTTATTACCGATGTCCAAATTCTCTTCACGGTGCAGACTCACGACGAAGTACTTTCCAGCCTCAAGGTTAAGCTTACTAAGGATGTCCGACGCATCAATCTTTGCAGTATACTTGTGTATAATTTCAGTCATCGGCGAGCCTGTAACAAATACTTCATCCTTCGTTTTACCTTCGGATATCAGATATTGCTTAGCGTTGTTGGAATATGCCAAGTTAATATCGCTCAAGTGGTCTACTACTCGGCGGTTGATCTCCTCTGGCGTATTGAAATCGAAGCAACGGTTTCCAGCTTCCATGTGGAAGATTGGTATCTTAAGACGTTTGGCTGAATATGCCGCGAGGCAGCTATTCGTATCCCCCAAAACAACAAGTGCATCTGGCTTCTCTTTTGCCATGGTTTCATATGTCTTGGCAATAATATTGCCTACCGTTTCGCCTAGTGTCTCGCCTGGTGCATCTAGGTAATAATCTGGAGCCTTCAACTCAAGCTCATCAAAGAATACTTGGTTAAGATTGTGGTCGTAATTCTGACCTGTATGCACGAGTAGTAAATCAAAGTATTGATCAATTTTCTTAATAGTCTCTGCGAGACGTATTATCTCTGGCCGAGTACCTACGACTACCATTATTTTACTCTTTACCATCATGTGCTACCTTTCCAACTAAATTCTTAGCATCCTTGCTTTCTACGTTTTTTGCGTATGTGTCCGGAAATTCTTTATCAAAAAGTTCACTTCCCCAGATCACCATAGTCATCTCGTCATCTCCAATGTTCTCGATATTGTGTACATACCCTGGCGGGATGGTTACAATCTGAATCACCGAGTCGTCTACTTCAAAATCGTAGTTGTCGGTATCGTCGAGCACATTAGTGAATCCCATCCGCGCCTTACCCTTCACAACCATAAATTTCTCTATCTTGGTGTGATGGTAGTGCTGGCCCCGAACAACCCCTGGCTTGCTCGTTGATATAGATACTTGCCCAGCCTGGTGTGTGCGAATAAGCTCAGTGAAATCGCCTCTTGCATCTTGATTCTTGACTGTTGATACAACGAGCTCATTGAGTGGTAAGTATGTAACAAAAGTAGCATGGAGCTTTTTGATGAAGCTATCGCCAGTTGCGGGTACATATATACTCGGGACCTCATCTTTAAACTGGCGCAGGGTATCTGCTATGTAACCAAGAGACACCTTGTACCTTGGATTAATAAAACAGTAACCGTCTTGCTGCTCACTTGGCATACCGCCAGTTATGATTTTTTTAAACTCATAGGCGATGTCGTCAATGTAAATCAGCTCGAGCTCTTTATTCCTATCATCTATAGATATCTCTTGGCCTGTAGCAATGCTATTACAAAATGTTGCAACAACCGAGTTATAGTTAGGCCGGCACCATTTACCAAAAACATTATGGAACCTATACACTAGTGAGCCATTGCCATAGCCGAGCACCAGGTCTTCTGCTTGCTTTTTGCTTTTACCGTAGTCGTTGTCTAGTTCTGCCTGTATTGAGGATGCATAGATTATAGGAATTTTGAGGCTCTTTGACTTCAGCAGATCTACTAATTGCTGCGTAAGGTCAGTGTTGCCCTCATAAAACTCTTTTGTATCTTTAGGCCTGTTCACCCCAGCTAGGTGGATGATGTAGTCTATGCTCTCTACATTCTTTTCGATATCTGATAATTCAGTACCTCTGTCAAGTTGTACAATCTCGACATCGTCCATTTCCGAGAAATGGACGACTAGGTTCTTACCTATGAATCCTTTCGAGCCTGTTACAAGTAACTTCATCTAAAAACTCTTATGCGCTAAACTGCTTTAGTTTTTTGAGTAATTCCTTCATACCCTCGACATCGAGCCGATTTGTGTTGTGAGAGTTGTACTCATCTACCTTAGAGAGGTCTTCGTTACCTACATCTTCGAATTTCTGGTAATTCAGATTCCTGCCATCTGCTGGTATACGGAAGTAATCGCCCCTATCTTCAGCGCCGAGCATCTCCTCTTTTGTCACTAGTACTTCGTAAAGCTTTTCACCGTGACGAGTGCCGATGTTTTGAATCTTTACGTCTGACTGCTTGAGCTCTTTTACCGCCTTCGCGAGAACATCAATTGTGGCTGCTGGCGCTTTTTGCACAAATAAGTCGCCTTGCTTGCCGTGTTCGAAGGCATACAGTACGAGCTCTACGGCGTCTTCAAGTGTCATCATGAAGCGTGTCATATCAGCGTTGGTAATTGTGAGTGGTTTACCTTTTTTGATTTGGTCTAGGAATAGTGGTATTACAGACCCGCGTGAAGCCATCACATTACCGTAGCGTGTCCTACAGATAACTGTCTGACCTTCTTCGAGGTCGCGCCCCTTAGCTACAGCAACCTTTTCCATCATTGCCTTGCTCATACCCATAGCATTGATTGGGTAGGCAGCTTTGTCTGTAGAAAGTACGATAACTCTTTTTACATTATGGTTTATGGCTGATTCTAACACATTCTCGGTTCCAAGTACGTTGGTTTTCACCGCTTGGATTGGGAAGAATTCACAAGAAGGCACCTGCTTGAGCGCAGCCGCGTGGAAAATGTAGTCCACACCGCTCATTGCATCATTTACGCTTCGGATATCTCGTACGTCACCAATATAAAATTTGATTTTATCATTCTTATACTTGATACGCATGTCCTCTTGTTTTTTCTCGTCACGAGAAAAAATTCGAATCTCTTTTATATCAATATCTTCCTTTAAAAACCTGTCTAGGACAGCGTTTCCAAATGAACCAGTACCACCCGTAATAAGCAATGTTTTATCCTTGAACATTTATCCTCCGTCATGACTCTACCGCCACTATTACCTTGAGTGGTCTTATTATACAACTTTTTTGCGTCACTTAACAGCCACTATGGGCTGAAGCATACTGATTTTACTTCTTTTTTGGGATAGTGTATCTGTACTTCATCCTTGCAAGCCCACCTACTGTAGTACTGTAGTCATCGTAGATAGAGAAAGTAGCTATTTTATCGCGTGACTCAACGAAATTGCCGTCCACATCCTTAATAGAGGCTGCTAACTGGTATTCACCAGGCCCCAGGCTCAGCTCAACCTCATAGTCAATACTGTCTCCTTCAATATTAGTCGTGCCCGTGTTCGTATTGAACAAGTGCTCCCCATTCACGCTACTTATAGATACACCGGCCCACGATATATTCTGACTTGTCGGCCAGCTCAGAGAGAGCTTCATAGTGTCACCTATCTCGTACGCGTTCTTATTTCCGGATATTTTGATCAGATTTTGACCAGGGCTTTTGTCTGCAGTGGAGTTTGCGGGGATGTTACTTTTTTGGTATGCTTCGGCTACTTTTTTTACGTCACCGATTGTAACTATCTTTCCATCTTCAAGCATAAGAGCCCGATTACATAGCGTCGTTACGTTTTCCATGCTATGTGTCACTAATACGACGGTTTGCTTATTCTTCTTATACTCGCGAAAGACCGCCATACATTTCCTTTGGAATGCTTCATCGCCCACAGCAAGCACTTCGTCAAAGATCAAAATGTCGTTTTTTGCCTTGATTGCTATCGAGAAAGCAAGACGCACCTGCATACCGGAAGAGTAGTTCTTGAGCTTCTTATCCATATGCTCTTCGATCTCGGCAAATTCGACAATATCGTCGTACATGGCTTCCATTTGCTTTCTCGTATAACCAAGTAGGGCACCATTTAAGAAAACATTGTCTCGCCCAGAAAGTTCTGGGTTAAATCCAACACCAAGCTCGATGAATGGCGTTAGTCCACCGTTCAATTCTACACTCCCAGTTGTTGGTGAGTACACTCCCGCGATTAGCTTGAGGAGCGTGCTTTTGCCGGATCCATTTCGACCAACAATACCAAAGAAATCACCCTTATGTATATCGAAGCTTACCCCGTCGAGCACCTTTTGGGTTGTAGTGTTATTCTTTTGCACAATATTCACCGCGACCTGCTTAAGTGAGGTGTGTTTGTGCTGAGAAAGAATGAAATTTTTATGAATATTTTTAACTGAAATAGCTACTTCTTTATTGCTCATACCTAAACCTCCTCTGCAAAGTACTTGGATCGGGACTTGAAGTAAAGAAAGCCAAACAAACAAACGACCGTAATGAGAGCGAGGGGAGCTAGTTTTACCGCAAGCGTCGCCCCTGAATTCCATATGGTGAGGTTATTGCCTGATGGTATCAGCAAAGCCCTGGCATCCTGAAGAATTTGAACGATAGGATTGATAAAGAACCAATCCCTAAGCTTCTCTGGAACTGCTGTTAACGGTATAATGACCATACTTGCATAAAATCCTGCCTGTAGAAATACTTCCCATATATAGGTGATGTCGCGAAACTTCACAAAGAGTGCTGACAGGGCAAACGCGATGCCTAGTGTAAATACATAAAATTCAAGTATCACGATTGGTATAAGTAGCCATGAAATACTTGGAAAAACCCCATTGAAGGCTGCAAAGATAAGGACCACAACCATACTTAGACCAAGGTTGATCATTGCAGATGCTGAGCTTGCCAGGACAACAAGATATCTTGGGATGCTAATTTTACGGATAAGCTCTCCGTGGGCAACGACTGACGTGGCACCTATCATAGTGGCCTCGGAAAAGAAATTCCAGAAGACAATTCCAAGCAAAAGGCTAATTCCGTAGTGCGGGACACTCTTACCAATAGGCGCTATATAAACAAAGAGTATGTATAGTACCGCAAACATAAAGAGAGGTTTTAATATTGCCCATAAGTAGCCGAGGACTGAACCCTGGTATCTAACTTTAAAATCTGTTCTGATCATCTCGCTAAGGATGGCGCGATTTCGTGTATGTAAGTATCTCATTCGTCATATATTATAACAGAGAAAAGATGCCGAAGTAGACATTTCACCGCCCGTCGTCGATCACACCTCAATAATGTATACTGAGAGTAGATTATGCAAAAGAGAGTTCTCTTAATTCGTAATGCGCAGGCCTACGATTTTGGCGGAGGGGAAAGATTTCCTGTATTTGTTGCGCGTGTTATACAGCAGGAGTATGGTGAGCCAATTATTATCTCTAGTTCACCGAGTCTTCTGCGTTTTGCAAGTAGCGCAGATATAAAAACAGTCCATGGGCTCTGGTGGAGCAATCAAAATTGGAGCGGTGCGCGCGTCTTACTTTTTCCAATTTACTTGTTATGGCAAGTTGTTTTGTTCTTCTGGTACTTGACTATGTTTATCCGCCTAAAGCCGCAAGCTATCCATATTCAAAGTAAGGATGATTTCATCGCGGCCACATTTGCAGGGAAGGCTGTTGGTGCCGTAATTATATGGACGGATCATGCCGACTTGAAGCATATTTGGCGTAATCTTCTGATTTGGTATAAAAACCCTATCGGAAAATTAGTATACCTCGCGGGATGCTTAGCAGATACTATTACTATTATTAGTAATAGTGAGTACCAAGCCGTAACTCACTATTTGCCAAGCCGGTCTAAAGTACGCAATAAATTAAAAATTATTAATAACGGCTCTCCGGATGTAAAAAACCAGTACCCCACCGCTAAGTCGGACACATTCACCTTTTGCTCAACAAATCGACTCGTGACAGACAAGGGGATTCACGAAATGATAACTGCTTTTAGGCAATTCCATAAAGAACACGCCAACTCAGAGCTCGTCCTTATTGGTAATGGGCCAGAAGAAGACTATTTCAAAGAGCTTGCAAAAGATGAGCCGTCTATCATATTTAAGGGATTTCAGTCGGACCCGCTCTCTTTTGTTGCGACATCCGATGTAATGCTCCAACCCACTTACCATGAAGGCTTTAGCATATCGATACTTGAAAGCTTCATGATGGAAAAACCAGTTATCGCAACTTCTGTTGGGGGCAACGTTGAAATGATTCAAGATGACAAAACCGGGCTTCTTATACCCGCCAAAGATAGTGGTAGTTTATATGAAGCAATGGAGAAGCTATATAAAGACCCGACGTTATGCGCTCGCCTTGCAAGGAATGCGCGCGCGCAGTACGAGAAGAAATATGTATTTGATGTAATTGTAAAGAAAGAGTTTATACCACTATATGAAACTACTCGTTGAGGCCTCAGTATTAGAACAAGATCGTCCGAGTGGAGTTAATTATCTTGCGAGTGGACTTGTTACCGAACTTGAGAAGATGCAGAATGATAACTTCCGGCTTGGTTATTTTTGGTTGAACTTTATGCATCGCAAGACACCTATTAACCCGAGCGTACAAGCGGCTGCTACTCGTGGCGACATGCAGCAAATCTGGACGATTCCACAGCGTGTGTACGCAAAGCTTGTGTATTACCATCTCGCACCCCCACTCCCTGTGCGCAAAGCAGATTGGCTGCTTTACCCTAACTTTTACCTTTGGCCAAGCCTTGGTAAGCACAAGAAAGCAGTTATTATTCATGACCTATGCTACCTTCGCTACCCTGAGTATGTCGAGGATAAGAACCGTGCCTTTTTGTCACGGGTTGCGACAAGCTCTATTAAAAAAGCTGATTTGATTGTTGTGGATTCTGAGTTTATTGCCAGCGAGCTTTTAGAACTCACCCACACTCCACGCGAAAACATACACGTCCTTGGCGTGCCTGTTGATGCCGCTGATTTTGACCCATCACTCGATAAAGGCCGCGAGCATCTTGCTAAGCGATATGATGTAACTAAAAAATATATTCTTTCGTTTGGTACGCTTGAGCCACGCAAGAATCTTGAGTGCTTAGTTGAGGCATATTGCGCACTGAGCCCCGAGATTCGCGAACAGTACAGTCTTGTTCTTGCTGGTAAGTGGGGATGGAAAATTGAAAGTTTGCGTGCGCTTATTGAGCAAAAACAGGCTGAAGGCTATGATATTATCACCCCTGGATATATTGACCATGGTGATCGTACAGCCTTTTACCGCAATGCGAGTTTCTACTGCCTAACAACTCACTACGAAGGTTTTGGCATGCCCCTCCTCGAGGCGCTTCACTGTGGGATTCCAACTGTTGCCGTGGACATACCGGTGCTCCGCGAAGTTGGTGGCGATGCGTGCTTATGGGCTGAAAAGAACATCGATGATGTATCCGCAAAGCTTACGACACTTATTTCTGATACTGAACTTGCCCATAAATTTGCCGATATGGGACCATCGCAAGCAGACACCTACTCTTGGAAAACTTCTGCGCAGGGCTTGCTTGAAAGGTTGAGCCGGTGAATTTACTTGAGTACGAAGCGAAAGGAATCTTGCGAAAATTTTCTATTCCTGTTCCGTCTGGAACTCCTTTTCGTCAGAATGAACCCCTGCCAACCGCGCCAATTGTGCTGAAATCCCAAGTACATACTGGTGGGCGTGGTAAGCTCGGCGGCGTGGTGGTAGTGCGCGATCAAGCGCAGATAGAGCCCACTGCAGAGAGTATTTTTACGCTTGCGATCAAAGATGAGAAGCCGCAAACAATCCTTGCAGAGGAGCTACTTGATATTGCCCACGAATACTACCTTTCGGTGGTTATTAACCGCGCAACGGCAGAGATTGAACTGGTTGCGCACAAAGAAGGCGGTATTGAGATAGAATCTCACGATGCGAGTGAGTTTTTACGCAAGTCGCTTACTGCCGGTACTGTTGATACGCTCGGTGAAACATTAGCCGAGTATTATGATTTGCCCGGGCAAGCTTTTGCCTTGCAGGAACTTGTGAAGAACTTACATGAATGTTTTGAGAAGTCCGATGCGATACTACTTGAGATTAACCCTCTCGTACTGACAGCAGACAATAAACTTATAGCGGGCGATTGCAAGATGATGCTTGATGACGATGCAGCATTTCGCCACCCTGAGTGGAAGTTTGAGCAAGCGGCTGTAAGTGCTAACTTCGTTACGCTCAACCCACAGGGTACTATCGCTACTATTGCCAATGGCGCAGGCCTCGCGATGGCAACGGTTGATGCCGTGAGGCAAGCAGGACTCACCCCTGCTAACTTCCTCGATATTGGTGGTGGCGCCACGGTCGAAGGAATTGTTGAGAGCTTCCAGAAGATTCTTGAATTCCCGAGCGTGAATGCGATTGTGATTAATATCTTTGGCGGTATTGTACGCTGTGATGATGTAGCGAAGGCTATTTTAGAAGCGCGTAAACAATTTACCGGTTTGCCTGAGCTTTACATACGCCTGAGTGGTAATAAGAGTACTGAAGCAACTGAGCTACTTGCCGATGCGGGGTTAACGCTTTACCCTGACCTACCAGCCTGCCTGAAGGAGCTTACCCGTGGATAAATCTATCTTTACTGGAAAAAATGTCATTGTGCAGGGAATCACGGGCAAGAACGGTCAGTTCCATACCCGTAATATGGTCGCATATGGGACAAATGTTGTTGCGGGCGTTACCCCTGGCAAGGGCGGCATAGATGTTGACGGCATTCCTGTATATAACAGCATTGCCGAGGCGAAGAAAGATACACCCGTAGACACAACTGTTATTTTTGTGCCTGCCCCATTCGCGAAAGGTGCGATATTTGAAGCGATTGAGGCCGAGATTCCTTTGATTGTGTGCATTACTGAACATATCCCCGTGCACGATATGATTGCCGTGCGACAACGACTCAAGAATAGTACTAGTGTAGTGATTGGCCCGAACTGCCCGGGCGTACTTACCCCTAGCAACCAGCTGCTCGGTATTATCCCCGCTGCGCTCAGCAAGCAGGGTGATGCTGCCGTTGTGAGTCGTAGTGGCACCCTTACCTACGAGGCGATGGATTTACTTACCAAGGCCGGATTTGGCCAGAAATACGTGATTGGTATTGGTGGTGATATGGTGCGCGGCACAAACTTTATAGAGTGCTTAGAACTTTTCGAGAACGATCCTGACGTAGCGCGTATCGTGATGATTGGTGAAATTGGCGGGACTGACGAAATTGCAGCAGCAGATTACATACAAGACCGTGTGACAAAACCGGTCTATGCGTATGTTGCCGGTCATAGCGCACCTGTTGGCGTGCAGATGGGCCACGCAGGGGCGATTTTAGGCGGCAATACTCAAGAAAGCGCATCGGTGAAAACTGCGTATCTCGCAAAATCGGGCGCGGTTACTGCTGATAGTATTACAGAGCTCGTAAACCGTGTACAATAGTTATAACTATGAAAAAGCTTATTTCACTCCTTATCCCAGCGTATAACGAAGAAGAGGTGCTCAGCCTTCTTTTTGATCGGCTTGAGACACTCGCAGATACTAATCCTGAATACGATTTTGAGTTCTTTTTTGTGAACGATGGTAGCCGAGACAATACCTACGAACTACTTCGCGCGCAAGCAGACAAAGATCGCCGGGTGGCTTACATCAACCTGAGCCGCAACTTTGGCAAAGAAACAGCCATGCTCGCCGGGTTTGACCATGTGCGCGGTGATGCAATGGTGATTATTGACGCCGACTTGCAAGATCCACCAGAACTTATCCCTCAGATGATCAAGTACTGGGAAGAAGGCTACGATGATGTGTTTGCAAAACGTCGCAGCCGCGCCGGCGAAAGCTTCCTTAAAAAGAAAACAAGCCAGTGGTACTACAAGATTTTGCAGAACTCGACACGTATTCCGATTCAGGTGGATACTGGTGATTTTCGCCTACTCGATCGTCGCTGTATTGAGGCGCTCAAGCAGTTCCGCGAAAGCGAGCGATACACCAAGGGCATGTACAGCTGGATAGGGTACAAGAAAAAAGAATTTTTGTACGACCGCGACCCGCGCGCCGCTGGCCAAACCAAATGGAACTACCCTAAGCTGATTAATTTGGCGGTTGATGGTATTACTAGCTTTACGACAGCACCGCTGCGTATTTCAAGTGTGCTAGGAGCCTTAGTGTCAATTATTGCCTTTGTATATATCCTTTATCTGCTTATACGCCCTGTCTTTGGCGTATCAACGGGCGGCGGCTATTCATCAACCATGGCTGTTATCTTGTTCCTTGGTGGTGTTCAGTTGCTGAGTATCGGTATCATTGGCGAGTACATTGGTCGTATCTTTAATGAAACCAAGCGCCGACCACTCTATTTTATCGAGGAGCTCCATGAATCTCACCGAAAAGCTGAAAAATAGTCACCAGGTCGTACGTTTCGCTGCGGTCGGCCTCATCAATACCGTTATCGACTTTGGTTTATTGTTCCTTCTGAAATCACTCGGGTTTCCAGTGGAACTTGCAAATATCTGCTCGACAAGCACAGCGTTTATTTTTAGCTTCTTTGCCAACAAGAAATACACCTTTAAATCGACCGATACGCACGTTGTGCGTGAGATGGTGCTTTTTGTGATTGTGACATTATTTGGATTATGGGTTCTGCAAACTATCGTCATCAACATCACAATGCCACTTGCGAAACAAATCGTAGGAGACCAAAACATTGCTCTGCTGATTGCTAAACTTATCGCAACCGTCGTGTCACTTGTCTGGAATTACCTTCTCTACAGTAGGTTAGTGTTCAAAAAACACTAACGTTTATAATCGTCTTGTAGTCGCGTGATGTCAGCTTCGTCTGATGGATTGTTTTTGTCTGAATGTTGCCAGATTTCTGCAACAAACGTGTAGTCGCTCTTCGCGCCAACTAGGCGGTGACACTCGCCTGCTTCAAATTGCACTTCATCGCCTGCATGCGCTTCGATAAGCTCACCAGGATTATCAGGGTTGGTGCTCTTGTGGTAGCCGCCATCGTTTAGGAACTTCCAGCGCTCGGCGCGACGTGCGTGCACCTGCCAACTCAAGCGCTGCTCTGGTGCTACAAGTAGGATTTTAGGGCTTAATTCAGCATCAGGATTGCCGAGGCGGGCGGCCGCCGGATCGACGCCCGGGAAGAATTCACCAATAAATCGGTCACCATCTTTATAATCAAAGCGGACAAACCCACCCCACGGCTTCGTGTCATCAACATCTGCTATCGTATAACCCGCCTGCTTAGCAAAAGTTATGATATCTGCGATCATCTGTATCTTGTCATCCCCGTGGGCTTCAACGAGCGTACGGATGTGATTTGCAAATTCAGTCATTACGTCCCTCCTTTGTGGTTACCTCTATAGTACTGTATATTAGTAGTATATGCATATCGCAATCGACGCTCGTATCATTAATTCTGGAACTGGTACCTACGTGGCAAAACTGCTCGAGTACCTACAGCAGATCGACACTACAAACCAATACACTGTCCTGCTCCGCGCAAAAGACACTGATTACTGGAAACCTACTTCACCCAATTTCACTGTCAAAGTCGCGGAATTTGATAATTATTCGTTTGGAGAACAGATTGGGTTTAAGAAATTTCTCGATGAGCTCGCGCCAGATTTAGTTCATTTTTGTATGCCACAACAGCCTGTGTTCTACAAGGGCAAGCATGTGACAACGATGCATGATCTTACCCTACTAAACACATACAACAGCGATAAAAACTGGCTTATATTCCACATAAAGCAGTTGATTGGTCGCTGGGTATTTAAACGTGTCGCTGCTACAAGCGAGCATGTTATTGCAATTAGCGAGAATACTAAGCGCGAATACCAGCAATTTAGCCATATACCTGATGATAAGATATCTCTCATTTATGAGGCCGGTGAGGTGTATAAAGGCGATTTAGAGCCTTATGAGATGCCGTATGATGAATTTATTATGTATGTTGGCCAACAGCCAGATTACAAAAATATCCGGAGGCTCGCCGCAGCACACCAAGAACTTTTACAAGAAAACCCAAATCTTGGTTTGATACTTGTTGGCCGCATGAACGAAGATACTAAGCGCAATAAAGCATTTTGCGAAAAGCAGGGATATAAAAACATCCACTTCACTGGATACATTCCTGACAGTCAACGTGACTGGCTCTTCACTAAGACGAGAGCGTACGTATTCCCTTCGCTTATGGAAGGCTTTGGCTTACCACCGCTTGAAGCGATGGCGTATGGCACGCCAGTGATTAGCAGCAATGCATCGTGCCTACCTGAAGTGCTTGGTGATGCAGCAGAATATTTCGATCCCACCGATATCCATAACATGGCAGAAGTTATCAATCACGTTATTCATGATGACGCCCTTCGGGCGAGTATGATTGAACGTGGCACAAAGCAAGTTGCCAAATACTCATGGCGCCGTATGGCCGAGCAAACCCACGAGGTTTACATGAACGCGCTCAAAAACTAGTAGCGAAGTTCTTTGAAGGCTTTGTTTACGAGATCAAGCATCGACTGGTAGATTTCTAGTGTCGCGCTTAACTCATCTGTGTAAAGATAGATTACGTTATCTACAACTTCAATACTTACCTCGAATGGAAGAGCTTCAAGCTGCTCCATAAAGGTCGGGTTAAGGAACTCGAAGCTTGTTGCTTGCTCGGCGCTTGAAGCAAACACCTCGTATTTATCATTAAATTGCGTCCACTCGGTTTCTACCTTTTCGAGACCGCGAATACCCATACGAAGCATCTTTTTGCGGCGCACAACGATGTTGCCGTACTGTTTTGGTACATTTACCTGAGCAATTACATATGGCTTAGGGCTCGACTGTGGGTTTTTAATATAACTATAGAGCTGGACGAGCATTTGATTGCTGTACATGCCGACAATATGATTATTGATATCGGAGGTGCCGAACTTTGCTTCGCCGAACAATTGACCACGCTGCGGAATAAAGAGCCAACCCATGTCGAGGCTGTAATAATAGCCATTATTTGCAGCAAGTGTACGGAGCTGCCCGTTGAGGGCGTATGGATCAGCCGTAGCCTGGGAAATACCCCCAAGTAGCCAGGTTTTGCCACTACGCTGGAATGTCCAGTATTCAGTAAAAGAATTACGATCAGTAAAGATTTCTTGATCGGTAACTGTGTTTACGAGCTGATCATTAGCCTGGGCCGTAATGCCGATTGTAAACGCATCATGGTTGTCGTCGGCGTGGTTTTGCACTCCGATAATTACCGCGTCTTGTATTCTTACATCTTGCATATTATCACGACGCCCCATCGCTCTGAGCGTGTGTACTAGCAAAGTCGCATGGCTGTAATAGTATGGTGTTAAATAGCTCTGCATCGCTTGGATATTAAGATTAGACCAATCCTTTTGATACTGCATGAACACTTGTTTTGCGTGCTCAATAAGCTTTTCCTCGGACCATGCGGCATCATCTGCACTCGCCGCCGCTAAATCGGCCTGAGTTTGTTTGCTTTGCTTTAATTTTGCAAAGAGATTGTAAAGCCCACCCGCCATGCCAGCGAGCGCCGCCATGCCGACGAAGAATCCGAATCCGCGCCAGATAGCCATCCAAACGATGGCGTAAATAATGGCAATTATCCAACCAATGATATTGGCTGCAATTTTGAGTGTCTGGCTTTTAGCACCGAGACGACGAAGCACTGCGCCGACGGCATGCATCGGTATGTAGCCGAGAAAGATGAAAATCCCACCACTATCATCGGATCCGCCCGAACCACCGCCACCAGCCCGAGCAAAAAGCTCGAGCGGTAACGTAGCGATAGCAGATAATGGCGTAAACACTGGAATCTACCAGTGACTAGAACTTAACTTCAGGAGCCTGTTCGACAGCCTGGCGCTCACCTTCAGGGACATCGAAGAACTCTTTGTCCTGAGTAAAGCCCAGTATGTTTGCGAAAATGTTCGTAGGGAATACCTTACGCTTTGTGTTGAAAAGGGTCACTGTACTGTTGTAGAAGCGGCGTGATGCAGCAACTTTATCTTCAGTATCAGCGATCTGCGCCTGTAGATCCATGAAGTTCTGTGAAGCCTTGAGGTCTGGGTAGTTTTCAGCAACGGCGAAGAGGCTCTTGAGCGCGCCAGTGAGCTCGCCTTCAGCTTGTGCAGCTGCAGCAGGGCCAACCTGTGTTGCGTTCATAATTGCTGAACGAGCTTCAGTTACCTTTTCGAATACACCACTTTCGTGTGCTGCGTAGCCCTTAACAGACTCAACGAGGTTTGGAATAAGGTCTGCACGTCGCTTGAGCTGTACGGTAATACCACTCCATGCTTCCTGAGCCTTTACGTTCAAACGGACCAATCCGTTGTACATGCCTGCGATAATCGCAGCAATAACAACCAAAACGACAATAACAATGATTGCGATAACTAACCCTGACATTTTATTCTCCTATTACTTATGCTTACTTATATTCTACTAGATTATGAGCTGGCCTGGGCAATAACAATTTTGCGGTCACGCCCTTCGCCTTCTGAATATGTACGGATATCTGCATACTCTGTTGCGACTTGATGGACGATGCGGCGATCTGCGGCATTGATGTGGGCAATATATGAATCGCCCGTTGCACGCACTTGTTCAATCCAGCCGCGTGCTTTTTCAGCAACCTTTTCTTCGTGCTGTTTTTTGTAGTCTGCAATGTCGACATTTACGCGAATGAGCTCGGCGTCCTTATTACGGAGCGCTGTACTCACGATGTACTGCAAACTACGAAGTGTTTCGGCGTTGCGGCCAATGAGAATGCTGTTGAGGTCGCTCGTTTCAACATAGAGCTCAATGATATCTTCCTCTTGAGTAGCGGTTACCTCAATGTTTTCACCAAAGAATGAAATGATGTCTTTGAGGAAGTTTCGTGCGAATTCAATTGATTGTGCTGCGTCCATATATCCCTCCTATTTCGCCTTAATTCGGGTAATACGTGCCTCGCTCGCCTTTTTTGCGCGCTGTGCACCTTTACCTTTTTTAGCTTTCGGCTGTTCGATAACCTCGTCAGCAAGTTCGTCCATCTCTTCGGTATCTTTATTGAGGAGATAGTGCTGCTGAGCTGCTGCTACAAGGTTAGACACTGTGTAGTAGAGTGCGAGTGCGCCCGGAAGATTGATCATGATAAAGAACATCATAATTGGCATAAACTTTGCCATGTTGCCCATCATAGCGTTGCTCATTTCGCTCGCGTCAGACTGCTTGCCAGCCGCAGCTTCTTTCATGATGTCACGGAAGCGCTTCTTTGGCTTGTCGCTTGAAGGTAGGAGCTGCTTGCTAATAACGTACTGGGTGACCGCAGAAAGTAGTGCAAGTACAAGGAGTGCGATATCGACGCCACCATTACTGAACGTGATTTTCGTAAGGTCGATAAACCCAAGCATTGTGTGGTTGAAGTTGTCAGGGTTTTCGATAATCTTGTGGATTGCAGGAATCTGCTGCACTGGTTCGTAGGCAAGCTTTACCACCTCGTTACGGTGAAGTGTTACCACCTGAATCACCTGGTAAAGCCCAATGAAGATTGGCAGCTGGATGATTAATACAAGAATAGACTGGAATGGGTTAATTCCGTAGCGCTTGTAGAGCTCCATTTGCATAGTTGCTTCAAGTTGTTTATTGCCATTCGCTGCACTCTTGATTTTTGCGAGCTCAGGCTGCATTTTGCGCATCATCTTAGTCTGATGCAATTGCTTTTTAACAAGCGGGTACAAAACGAAGCGAATAATCACCGTAAAGATGATAATTGCGACGCCAAAGTCACCGCCTGGGATGATGCTATAGAGTAGCATCAACGCGTTGAAAATAGGCTTTACAATAATTGTTTCAAACATGAATACTCCAGATAAATCTTACTCCTTATAAGTATAGCACGATAACCTCGAGGTTTCACCAGGGGCCAAGGGTACTATTTTTCGAGGAGTTCGGCCTGAGTAAGAAGATCTTTAAGTACAGCAACAAGTTCTTGATGCTCGATAGAGAGCACTTCGCCGCTTGAGATGATTACCGCTACATCACAAGTAGTTGTGAAGTGTGGAATCTCTTGGCGAAGGATTTCGTAGACGCGGCGGCGAATACGATTACGGCCGACTGCCGATTTATGCACCTTTTTACTCACGACAACTGCAAAGCGTGATTTTTTACGATGAGGGTTTACTGTGTATTTGAGTGTAAACAAATGTGAACGTACGGCGCTGCCATTTTTATATAGGTAGCGCAGGCTGCCGTGTCCATGGAAGCGTAACGTTGCATTAATCATAGTATAAGTATACATAATAAAATCACCGCTGAACGTACAGCGGTGATTTTATTCGCTAGATAGCGAGCTTAGCGCGACCTTTAGCGCGACGGCGCTTAATAACAAGTCGGCCAGCTTTTGACGCTACACGTGCGCGGAACCCGTGAGTCTTTGCACGGTGTCGTGTGTGTGGTTGGAAAGTTCGCTTTGGCATATCAATGACGTATTATACACTTTGTCACCTCTTTTATCAATATTTCCTTGAATTTTTGTCTAAAATATATCCTCGTCATATAAGTTTATCCACATTCGGACGGCAGTTATCCACAGATTAACAGGGGTGATTGTTATTTGTGGACAAGTATAGCCCTAGTTTGGACTATCGATATGATGTGAAAATCCACAACAGTTGCTTGGTTGTGGAAAACTCTGAATATCGGTATCATAAGAACAGATTAACGAACAGGGGGAGTGAATGTATAACGCACTGTGGCAAAGTGTACTTGGGGAAATAGAACTATCTGTTCCCCATGGGCAGTTTGAAGCGTGGTTCAAAAACACGACACTTCTCGACTATAACGACGATGCCGTAACGATTGGCGTGGCCAATATCTTTGCTAAGTCGCAATTTGAGAAGCGCTACGACGATAAGATCCGCGAGGTACTTAAACATAATGGCGTTGCCGCGCCAACTGTACAGTATCAGGTACACACGATGAAGAAGAGCATCGTTAATCGTGAGACGACTGGCGACAGCGATACAATGTCAGCTCGTATTGAAAGTTTAGTTGCACCGATGCCGTCAGTATCTGCGCCAACTTCATCGTCAAATCAGCCAATTAGTGCTAATACACTAAATCCTCGCTATTCACTTGATAACTTCATCGTTGGCTCAAGCAACGACCTTGCCTATGCAGCCTGCCAAGCCGTAGCGGTAAACCCAGGCACTAAATATAACCCGCTATTCCTCTATGGCGGGGTTGGTCTTGGTAAAACTCACCTTATGCAGGCGGTTGGTAATGCGATAATTAAACAAGACCCTTCGGCAAAGGTGCTTTATATAAATACCGAGACGTTCGTTAAAGAGTATGTAGAGATGATTCGCTTCAAGAAGAAGAGTATTTCTGATAAATATCGTTCGGTTGATGTACTTATTGTTGATGACATGCAGTTTATTGCCGGCAAGGAAAAGGTGCAGGAAGAGTTCTTTCACACCTTTAATGCACTCCACCAGGCGAACAAACAAATTATTATTAGTAGCGATAAACCACCGCGCAGCATTCCTACCCTTACCGAGCGTCTTCGTAGTCGATTTGAATGGGGTATGGCGATTGATATTCAGATGCCAGATTTTGAAACGCGCTGTGCGATTGTCGAGACGAAGGCCGGGCTATCTGGTGTCAATCTTGAGCACGACACTGTTGAATATCTTGCGAAGAATATTAAAACGAATGTTCGCGAGCTTGAGGGCGCACTTAATCAGCTACTAGCCTACGCAGAAATGCGCGGCGTTGCACCAGACGTGACGACAGCCGAAGGTTTACTCGGCAATGTTCGTCAGTCTCGCCCGCAACATGTAACACCAAAACAGATTATCGATAAAACCGCGCGCCACTTCCAGATTGATGCAAAAGAGATTTGCAGTAGTCGCCGCGATAAATATATCGTGGTGCCGCGTCAGATTGCGATGTACTTGCTGCGTAGTGAGCTCCATATGAGTTTCCCGCGCATAGCCCAAGAGCTTGGTCGTAAAGATCATACAACTGCGATTCACTCTGTCGAGAAGATTGAAAAGTCTATCAAGCTTGATTTCATGATTCGCGAGCAAGTCGCTGAGATTCGGGAGAAACTTTATGCGTAGCCAGCCAACCCGTGCGCTTAGCGCCTGTGGAAACATTGTGAATTACTTGCGTAAAGATGTTGGTAAAAAATGTGTTCGTTTATACACTGCCCTTGCCCAAAACATAGCAACCGCCCGACGCACGTGGATAAATAACTATTTCACCCACACCGTATACACAGTTATCTTGCCCACACTATCCACATATAAAAATAACGAAATTACCTCTGTTGTAAGGATGGTTTTACCCACTTTCCACAGTACCTACTATAGTTACTATCAATTCGTTAGAAAGGATATTTAATAATAATGGAACTCTCGGTCACACAAGAAAATCTTGCACGAGCACTCAGTATTGTGGGTCGTGTAGCGAGTAGCCGAACTGGGCTACCGATCCTTAGTAATGTATTACTACGCACAGAAGGCAATCGCCTATTAGTGGCGGCAACTAATTTAGAGATTGCAGCTACTTACTATGTAGGCGCAAAAGTAACTAAGCAGGGTGAGCTCACTCTTCCTGCACGGCTTGTTAGTGAGTTTATTGCGAGTCTCCCTAAAGGCACCGTGGATATTACGAGTAAAAATACCTCGATGACAATTGCTTCTGGTAACTTCTCATCAAACCTTACCGGTATTGATGCTGCGGAATTCCCTGAGCTCCCATCGATTGAAGAAAAAGAAGCCGTGGCGTATACGATTACGACTGAAGATTTTAAACAAGCAGTAAACCAGACGATTTTGACCGCCAGTAGTGACGCCTCTCGCCCGGTGCTTACGGGTGTATATTGGCACTCGTTGGATGGTGAACTGTATTTGGCTGGTACAGACGGCTATCGCTTGGCTGAGCGACGCTTAATGAAGTCACGGAGCACTATTGAGGCTATCGTGCCTTCCTCAAGCCTTCAGGAGGCTCTGAGGACGATTAACGATGGTGTGAGTGAGATTGAAGTGCTGTTTGATAACACACAGGTGCGCTTCAGGGTTGGTGATGCCGAAATTACCAGCCGTTTGATTGACGGTAACTACCCTGACTACCGACAGTTAATTCCGAAAGAATCCGAAACGAATATTACGGTATCGGCGAGTGAGTTCACGCGTATCGTGAAGATTGCTGGATTGTTCTCGCGTGATTCTGGCGGTAGCGTGACGTTGATGGCGGATAAAGAGGCTGGGCAATTACGTATTCACTCGATTGCCAGTGAGCTTGGTGAGAATACCTCAAGTGCAGATGCGACGATCACGGCCGATGGTCAGGTTACGTTGAATTCACGCTACATTACCGAGGCGCTTGGCGTGATGGATAGCGATACAATCAACTTCCGATTCAGCGGTAAGCTATCACCTTGTGTATTTACGGCTGCAAACGAAAAAGATGCGGACTACACACATATCATCATGCCACTAAAGAGCTAACCGATGAAAATTACCGCGATTCGCGTGGTGAATGTTCGGAATCATACCGATACGTCACTGACGCTATCCCCTACTACTACGCTAATTACGGGCCAGAATGGCTCGGGCAAAACCTCTATCTTAGAGGCTATGTATATTACGCTGAGGGGTACTTCGTTTCGTGCGGTAGATAGTGAGATTGTGCGTGAAGATACTGAATGGTATCGGATTGAGGCGCTTGATGATGATGGACAAAAACGCATTGCAACCTTCGATAACAGGGGTGAAAAGAAGCAAAAACAGTTTACGATTGATGATAAAACGAATAAGATGCTGCTTGCGAAGTTTCGTTACCCTGTCGTACTGTTTCAGCCTGATGATACGCGATTAATCGGCGGATCTCCATCACGTAGGCGTAAATATCTTGATGGTGTGATTGCCCAGTATGATACACAGTATGGAAGCGATGTGCGGCGATATGAACGTGTTTTGGCGCAGCGTAATAAGCTACTCAAGCAGCCCGGTATCACGCAAGATCAGTTGTTTTCATGGGATGTTATTTTGAGCAATTTAGGCGCACGAATTATTTCTGCCCGCGTGAAGTACGTGGCGAGGGTGAATAAACAAATCGAGCAGTATTATCGTAAGATTGCTAAGAATGAAGCGGAAATCCATATGGAGTACTTCAATCACGGCGAGACGACGGCACAGTCGTTGATTGATCGAATGCATCGATCGCTTGAGCGAGATAGAATTTTAGGTAGTACTTCCGTGGGGCCGCACCGTCATGATTTTTCTGTGGTGCTTGCCGATAAGCCAGCTGACACTACGGCGTCACGTGGCGAGGTGCGAACGATTATTTTGGCGCTCAAGTACATTGAGGTGGATGTGTTGTTTGAATATACTGACCAGCATCCTATTGTGCTGCTTGATGATGTATTTGGCGAACTGGACGAGCAGAGACAAAAGCAGCTACTCACTACCCTGACCGATAGTCAGGTGGTGATTACCTCGACTGAGGCGCATGAGGTAAGTCAGCATATTTCGCTTTAGCTAGCGTTTTCGTCGATGGCAGTATGGTAGATAGACTTGCCGTCTTGAGATAGACCAATAGTTATGTGCCCGTTTTCATCGGTTTTGAATTCACCGTCAAGCTTTGTTTTGTCGTTTACGGTCAACTTGTATGAGCAATTTACCGACCCATCATCAAGCGGTAAACCGCAAGAAGCATCCGAGAACACAACAACCGATGCTGGCGGGTACTTGTCGCCTGCACTGATGAAATAGTTTGATATACCACCTTGGAAGGCTGTGAGATCTTCCTGAGTGATTCCTTGGTCAAGCAATGCGGCAAACCCGATCATTGATGGTGTCGCAGGGTTTTGGCCGTAGTTCTCTGGTGTTTGAGATGCGCCGTCATCTATTACTTGCTTAGTGATTGGGTCAACTTTTTGCGTGCTCGTTGATTTTACGTTCGTTCCATTTGTAGACTGTCCGTTGTTGTAGAATCCGTATGCAGCGAGCCCCGAGAGTCCTGACAGTACGATGAAGCCTAAGATGATAAGTAGATTTCTTTTTTTAGTATCCATATTACCTCGCTTATTTACTGATGGCGTACATGCTGCTTTCCGCTGCCATACTGAGAATTGTCGATGGGTTGAATTCTTGATTATTTGTATCGCGATGAGCGGAATCGCCTACTTTCCATTTGCCGTCGGCTGTGACCCCGCGAATCATGATGTAGTGCCCGCCCCCAGTGAACGGAAGGCCGCCTTTGCCTGACATGATTACGTATGAGCCACCTTTAACTGCATTTGATATTGCAGTGACGTCTGATTTTATTTTGGTTGATTTGAGGCCATAGTGCTTAGCTAAGTTATTGGCGATTTCGTGCGATGATCCTTCGCCGGAAACATACATTCCATCATCACCGGCTTTCTTTGCGGTTTGGTCGGGGGTTATAGCTTGTCCGGTGAGCGCTGTTATAATCATCGCCATCGCCGATGGACCACATCCTGAAGGACCGACTGTGCTTGATCCAAACGGTGCATTTTCCCAGCGCGGATCGGTTTGGATATAGATTGGGAAGCCGTCATCGGCCTTGAACGTTGCTTTGGAGGTATTGAAGGTGCCTGGGGCTGCGCTATCGGTACAACCCGCCGAGAAGGCGGCGCCTGCAGTAATGCCTGCAAGTTCCTTAAGGGCTTTGATTGCTGCGTTGTCACGAACATCTTGCACAGGAGTGCCGGCGCTTTCGTATATTTTTTGGAACATATACGACGCGTCTTTTGGATCGGTTAATTTGTCATAGCCTTTTTCAAGAAGTGATTTGCCATAGCTTCCGTCAAGCTCATCTTTTATCATTTGGAACTGAACTTCAGGGTCGCTCCACTTTTTACCCATTTTGGATGCCAGGTCCATTAATACCCCGCGCCTACCTGGGCCCACGCGCGTGGTGCCATTTACGTTATACGACCACTGTGCAATACCGTGTCCGTCACCCGGATAGCTACCTTCTTTGCCTCCTTCAACGGCGTCGAAGCGCCAACCGGATTCCTGGAAGAAGTTACCAATTGCGCCTGCTGCTTGAACAGGGCCAAATGGCTTATTGCCAAAGCCTTTGAATGGGGTGGATATGAGGAATGTCCAGATTTTTGTTCGGTTATCTCCACCACTTACAACTGGTGTTGTGCCGCCGGTTGAAGTAGCTGGTGGCGTCGTATTGAGTCCAAGTGAGGTTTTGTAGGCAATGACATTTGCGTATGCGGTATCGATAATTGAGACGTCAACGTTATCCTTTACCGCCTTAACGATGTCGTTCATCGCTGCATCGCCAGGATATGCAAAGAGCGGCATATCTACTTTTGCGTTTAATGCTTTTACGACTGTTTGCGGAAGATCAAGTTGATGCGAGCCGTACCCACTCTTGCTCATAACTGCAAGATCGTCGGTCGTGATAAGCCCTTTGAATCCAGTAGTGTCACGAAGATACGTCACTGCCTTGGGGTTGATACTTACAGGGTCGGTGCCCCAGCCGGGTAATACGAAGTTTGCGAGCATCACAGAGGCGCTCTTTTGGTTAATGAGTTTGGTGTATGGAATCAGGTCTTGTTTGAATTGGTCGATGCTTGATTTGGACGCAGGCATTACCACATAGGTCGTGTCGGTGTTGCCCGTGTTGCTGCCAATACCTGGGAAATGTTTGAATGTTACGCCAACTTTTTCTGATGTTACACCATCTGCCCAAGCGCCAGCTTTTTCGGCGACAACGTTCGGATCAGAGGAGAACGATCTCGCGTATTGGTGAATGGCATTATCGCTAATGTTAACATCGAGATCGAGTACTGGGCCAAGTACTGTAGTGATGCCTAATTTGTTAAGTTGAGTACCTGTAGCTTTGCCGTGTGCAAGAACTTGAGAATTGCTCATTGCTCCGAGTTCTTTAGCTGATGGCTCAGCACCTTTTGGAAGCATACGGTAGACTTGTCCACCTTCGTCATCGGTTGCGACGATAAGTTGTGATTTCATGCTTTTATTGATTTCATCGATATCACTTTTTGGGAGCTTTGATGGGTCTTGGATGTTGAGGTAGACGCCGCCAAGTTGATATTTTTGCGCCGTAGCTTTTACATTCCCGATTGAGGAATTATCGAACCCGACATTAAGAATCTGCCCAATCTTTTGTTCGGTTGTTAGTGGTGTGTTGCTTCCGTCGCCACATTTGTTTGCGTCAGGATCGTAGATAATGACGTCATTTTTTGACCTGAAGTCTTTACCTGCTGTGGCATAACTAATTGGTGAAACAATGAGGCTCGCTACGGTAACTGTGGTGACAATGCGAAGTACGCTGCTAGTCCATTTTTGCATTTACAAAATCTCCAAATACCTGCTGTGGTATTCCCTTCGAATACGTGTCTGATACATCAAATGTTGTTGCGGGGCCAAGTAAAACTTTCATGTAGTTTGCGCTCAGAGATGGATCGTTGATCAAGACTTTTGTCGTTGAGCTATCAATCCATGCCATGTACCAATTGTTGGCAAGTCGCTTTACTTTTAAGAGCTTAAATGTCGGCTCACCTTTACTGTCATGGAGATATTGATTGCTCTTTGCAATTGCTGCTGCAACTTCGTCATTATTTCGTTCTGGTGGATTGTTTGTGAGTTGTGGTGAATTTATACTTGAGGTACTGTTTAGCATCGCTATCACGACAACAGGCACCACTACGAGTGATATTACGAGGCCTATAATGATTCTTATCGTTGTTTTTGACATGTCGTTTATCCGTTCGGGAATGCATTATCGTCTACTGATGGGAGATTATAGCAATGTGAGTTATCGGGATCCATTTGCTGTGCCTGAGGTGCGCAGATAAAGCTTCCGCTTTGATTTGCAATATTTACGTATGCCGTATAGGTTTGATCTATGTCAGGTACATCTACATACATACTGTATCCACCCGTGTCGTCGTATCCGAGATCTTGGCGAACGGTGGCGGTGAATTTATCGGCGTTTGGACCGTATTTTTGCCGTAGGATAAATGCCAATTGATTTTCAAGATATTTTGCGGTTGTTTCATCAATTGCGCTTGGCATATGTTTAATCGTAATGGACATCTGTGCGGCGGCCTTGGCTCGATCCTCGCTACTTGCGTCTCTCAAGTTTGTGGTTTTGAGGTCAATTGGTTGGCTGTTGCGGTATTGTACGAAGCCAAGAGCTCCAATCGCAATGACAAGTAATACGCCGACACCAATGAGTAGTTTTTTGTGGCGTAAAATATTTGCGAGCATAGTATCTTGCATTAGTTTGACCCTCCTCCCCTATGAACGCGTGCAATTGCGATAACGTTAGACTGCGAGTATATAGGCTTGCCTTCTGCGCTCGATGTTCCATATTTACCTGGCCCACCAGCGTAATTGTAATCTTCGACGGTGATCTGTCCATTATTGTTGGATAAGATGACGTAGACATGGCCTGCTGGGTTGCCTGATCTTGCACTTACGATATCACCTGGTTGGCTATCGGCTAAGCTTTTCACTGAGTCGGCCATTTTATTCGCAATCAATGCTGGAGCTACCTGATTACCGTTACCCATCGCGAGATTTGAGCCGAAGCCAGGGAGAGGCTTGCTCTGGAGAAGTTGTTCTAGGTTGCTGCCGTCTGGCTTGAGGAGTGCGCCGTACCACTGCTGAGCTGCGCGCCATGCGGCGAATGATGCACATTGGCCAGGGAGCATGCCAAGCCATGCGGTACTTGTACAGGCTGTTTTGCCGCCAGAGGCCTTAAGGCACCCTTCGGCAATTTCCTTAAATTTAGCCGGTACGTCGTCTTGGCCGCTAGTGCCAGCTGCGGGTGATGTTGTTGCGTTCGTGCTCGAGCTGTCGCTATCTGGTGCTACTTGCCCAACGAAGCGAATGGCGTCGTCGTAGAGTTGGTATTCTGGTTTGTAGTTTTTGCCACCAACCATACAAGTGTCAGTGTCGTAGAGGTTATTGCCTTCATCATTCTCAAATTCAGGGTCCGCTTGGGTCTTTTCAGGGTTGTGACATTTCTGCGCGTAGTTATCAAGATCAGTGCCTGGGATAATACTCAATTGTGGATCGCCTGATGTTGGATCGTTGCCAGAGTATGTGAGCTGCGGGCTTGGGCTGTCGACTAGCTGAGTTAGTATGTCTTCGAAGCTATTGCTCTTTTGGAACACTATTTGCGGGCTGCCTGTGGTTGTAACCGCGAGGTTTTTATCTTGGTAGTATGGGTTTTGAACCTGGTCTCCGATTTCTTTTGGTGTTGGCTGTGTGTCGTCGGCGTGCGCTGCGAACATGCTCGGTAGTTTAAAAGGTAATGAGGCGACCGAAAGGAGTGTTGATGGCAGGCTGAGTGATGCTGATATACCAATTGTTTTCTGTATGCCAAACATCGCTGAACCGAGCATTGAATATGGATTCTTTAGGTCGAATGGCGTGTCTTTTGCTTGGTATTGCATATCTGCAACGTAGGCATTGCTGTAGGTTTGCTGTGTCCCTTGATACGCTGCCGCTTGCGCATAGGTTGCCATGTTGCCGCCGGACGCAATACCATTTGAGGATTCATATTGATTCCAGCCCGTGCCCATGGCATCGAACGCTGAGAATCCATTTTTAGTGAATCCGGCAATATTACCCCCTGCGAGAGTGTCTACTATATACCCCATGCCGAATGCGCTTGCGCCAGCTGCGAGAAGTCCAAGCTTCGCCCAGCCATCCATGGACTTATACGCCTTTGTAAAGGCGGTCCATGAACCTTTGGAGGCATAGCGTAGTAATCCTTCTTCACCAATTTTCTTACCTTGTTCTTCAAGGAATTTTTTAATTGCCGTCTTGCCGATACTTTCAGTGATACTCTTCACTGCGCTCGAGAAACTCAGTTTAATTGTTGTCATAATTCCCTGCTCGGCGGCAACACTACTACCACCACTAAAGAAGCCAACAACAAGCGACCCTACTGTTGCTGCAATCTGTACTCCCACATTTTGCGCAATTTTACACACGGATTTTAAGAAGCTTCTCCCTGAAGTTGCATTGCCGCTCGCAAGCCCAACTGAGGCAATCTCGGCAACCTTGCCAAAGAGGCTGTGTACCGCATGCATGGACATATAGAGCGCAAGCATTGCTTGACCACCGAGTGCTGAGACTGAACTTGGCTCACTTGATAGAGTACCGCTAAAAAGGAAGGCTGCATATGACGTTTCGTCGAATGACTGCCCAGTTGTTGGATCCTTTTGTTGAATAAGATTCATTAAGTACTGCGCCGATTCGCCGTTGTCGTCACCGGCCTTAGCTTTTTCAATTGTGGCACGAATTGTCATGGCGAAGCGAACGATATTCGCTAAGGCTACTGTGCGTGCGAGGATATTTGCCGTGTTAGCGACGTTATAGATTGTGCACATAGTATCAAGTGGCCCAAGCGCATTGACGTAGCCCCAAATTTTACCACCGAGTCCTTTTGTGGCGTCATCAGCAAGGTCAACGCCTTCGCGGCCCATTGCTTGGCCTATGTTTCCGTTATTGCTATCGGCGGCTAAATTAGTACTAACATCTCCGTCGGCAATGGCTTTTGTTTCGGCGTCAATGTCATCCTGAAGGTCGCCTGCAAGTGCTGTGGCTTTTGCTTTCTCATCCGCATCTGGGTCAACACCTTGATCATTCTTCTTTTCTTCGGTATTTGACGCGGAGGCATGACTATCGGCGCCTTCAACCGACTCGGCCATTAATTTTTTATTTCTCTCTTTGTCGTCTTTTCCGGAAAGGTCGGGATTTGGGTCGATCTTAAACAGTGTTTTTACCTTGGCGGCAAATGTACTTTTGGCAGACTTCCAGTAGGATCCTCGTGTGAATACCATGGAGCTGCGGAACGCTGCATTTGAACGCATGGCATTATTAAATTCTGTGCCAGCGTGATACACTTGACCGTTCACTTTTACTGACGTGAAGGTTGTTCGCCCAGTGATTGGATTTTTCTTGCTTGCGCCCTCGAGCTCAACACCGTTTGCTTTCAATTGCTGGATTTCGGTATCGCGAAGCCCTTTAATTTTATTCGCCGACGAGGATACACTCCCCTTACTCGTGAAAAGACGAAATCCCATGTAATCGTCGGTGTATTGTTGTAAGCCATGCATCATGCTCTTCGCGTCTTGATTGCCGAGTATCGAAAATGGCAAAGAAGCCGCACCGAGGAATGGTACAGCCGCACCGCCGCCAAGAAGTACGACGATTGCTCCGGTTGCTCCCTTCTTCTGGAAGACAGCTTTCATCTTTTGCCCAAAGCCCTTTAAGCCACCCTGAGATTGTGACGATTGCTTCCCAGTGACGTTATTTGCCCAAGAACCGCCTGTGTTCTCGCGGCTCCTTACATCATCACCAAGATCATTTAGACCTTTTGTGCGGTCACCGAGATCAGTGTCGGTTCCTTTGTTTTCAGCATCGGCAATCTTTTTAAATTCATCATCGTAATGACCTTGAGCTATCTGATCGAAGCGCTCGTCGTAGGCGCCTTGTACATCTCGCGGGTCATTAACTTTTAGCGCCATTGCCTACGCTCCACCGCCTTGTTGTCCTCGGTCGTTTTGTAGTAGTGCTTGCGGGTTTGTTGTGATGAGCCCTGTTTCGGTTTCACTTGCAATAATTTGAATGTGCACGTGATTTTGCCCGGCGAAGAAAAGCCCCTGCCCTACTGGGAAGTTTGCGAGGCGCTTGCGCTCTTCTTCGGTGAGCTTAAATACATCTGAAAGCACATCAACAGCGCTCGATGACTGCTTGAGCAATAGCTGCATACTGGAGTTTGCTACGATTGCGCGCCCCATTTTGCTACCCATGAAGTCTTCTACGTCCTGAGTGATCGTTGTGAGTCCAAGGAAGTACTTACGGGCGCGTTTTGCGAGACTAAAGAGGAAGTTTGCAGAGTCGTCATATTTCATAAGCTGCCACGCCTCGTCCACGATAAGCATACGTTTGCGCTGGACGGTTCGAGTGATATTCCAAATGTGACTCAGTACGATATACATTGCGACTGGGCGGAGTTCGTCCTCGAGGTCACGAATATTGAATACAACCATATTGTTATTGATATCAATATTACTCTGCTGGCTGAAAATACCGGCAAATGTGCCACTAGTGTATTTGCGGAGTCGCTGCGCTAGCTGTGGGCCAGTGCCACCCATATGCAGTAATGTATCGTATAAGTCACTGATTGTTGGCGGGACTGAATTGTGCGTAAGCGGGTCACTGGTTATACCAACGCGCGCATACGTATCGATGAGACCTTGGTCGAGGTCGGCTTCTTCTGCTGGCGTGAGTCCGGCCATAACTTGTCCGTTTGCTGTCATCTGTGATCCGCCGAGCATTAAGCGCAAGAGTCCATGTAGAGTTACAAGGTTAGCGCGGAGCGCATCATCAGCTTCATCGCTATCAATAACCCGAGGTAAATCGAATGGATTGATGCGTGTATCACTGCTGAGGCTGAGGCGAATATAACTACCGCCTACGGCGTCAGAAAGTTTCTGATATTCATTTTCAGGGTCGATGATTAAGATGTCTGCGCCAAGCATCATACTGCGCAGCGCCTCAAGTTTTACTGTGAATGACTTACCAGCACCAGACTTTGCAAATACTACCATGTTGGCATTTTCTAGGCTGTAGCGGTCGAAGATTACAAGGCCATTATTGTGCATGTTGATACCGTAGAGCACGCCCTTTTCTTGAGTAAGGTCGGCGCTTGTGAACGGGAAGCTCGTACTGATGGCACCGGTGTTCATGTTACGACGAATCTGTAACTGGTCAGTCATTTGCGGAATTGTACTATTAAGACCCTGCTCCTGCTGACTTGCTGCTGTTTTAGTGTATACAAGTTGCTGGCCAAATAGTGTCTCGAGTGAGTGCTGCACAAACCCAAGTTCTTCAAGGCTGTCTGCATACATTGTTACATATAGGCCATAACGGAAGAAGCGTTCAGATCCAACTTGAAGCTGGTCGCGGAGCTCTTCGGCGTCTTGCAGTGCTGCCTCTTTTGCTGGGTCGCGCGTACGACCCTTTTCAGAGTTAATCGACATGTCTGCTTCTAGTTGCGTTACCTTTTTGCGGAGGTTGTTAAGCACGACTTCTGTTTCGACTGGGTAGACGAACATACTAATGTCGATTACCTGATCAATGTTAATAAGGCCAGAGAGCCAGCCTGTGTATAACTCTCGTGGGTAGCCATAAATATACATCGTGCGACCGTATTTGGTGCCAATGCGGAAGTGACTGGAATGGATTTCGAGGCTACTTGGCGCAATAAGATCACGCAAGGTCGTCATACCCTTTAAGAAGGCCTGTTCTACCTCTGCTTGTTCGCGTACGCGCTGTTGAGCAGCAATATCGACTGGATCAAGTTTTTTCTTAGCCACTACTGTTGCCCTCCGGGTTGCATAGGTGTTTGCGGTTGATTCGGCGATGGCGCCTTGCGGACATAAGTCGACGTTACGCTATTGAAGTCTGTTAATGGCTCGCGTACCGCGGTATCAGGGTTGTAGACATTGTAATATAGCTCGCCGAGCTGCTTGGTATTGAGCTGTGTTGACTGTACGCCAACTTGCAAAAGACCACTTAGAACAGCATCGACACGGTTTTTGATTTCATCTTTCGCTTTCTCGTAGGTCACTTTGTCGATTTTAGTTACCGTGTTATTGGTTTTTGCACCACCAAATACTTTGCCAAAAATACCTTTGCTCTGCTCGACTACATTTGACACATCCCCTGCTGGGAAATATGGAATAACAATAAAGAAGCTTTTATCCATAATATTTGCTTCTTGCGCGAGTGCGTCAATGAAACTAATGTAGTCATCCATTAGCACATTTAATAACATGTTGTCATTATTACGACGAATACCTTCGAGTTTATCGAGGTATGGGCCAATATCGACGCGTTGCGAGCGAATAAAGATCTGAATTGGGAAATAGAGCGCGTTTAGGAAGTTTTGATAGCTAAACTCGACACCTTCGCGTTCACGAGAACTCATGAGGTCGAAGTTGATTGATTTGCAGGCGATGACTGCCCTAAAGCTGCCGTCGGCCATAATTACCATGCTATCGCGGAGCTCGGAAAGTAGTAGTGAGTTCTGAGTAGTTGATGCCTTTTTTTGTACCGGCTGCTGGGTTTGTGGGTTTTGTGCAGGTTGCTGTGGCATTTGCTGTTGCATCATCGGTTGCTGAGGTGGCATAAATTGCTGCTCAGGCATCGGCGTGGCATTAAAAGATCCCGGTGCTTGTTGCATCGGTTGCTGTGGCATCTGATTTGCACCTGGCGCGTTTGGCGGCACATTCCCTCCCGTTATTACCTCTACTGCGACCTAGTGAAGTGAAATAAATACTTCACCGCTATCCTCGTCAGCTTTATGCTGGATTCGATTAGCCTCACGCTGGATCGTCTCGATAGATAAATCAGTGTTACTTGCAAGATTGATTATATCAGGTGGGATAGCCTTTTCGCTAGTAGCTGGAGGCACTTCAGCTACTGGTTGTGGTCGCGCAGCAGGCGTAGGTGTCGGACTACTCTGAATTACTGATTGAGCTGGCAATTGTGATTCTTGTTCAAGTGGCTGAATTACTGATTGATGAATTGCATTTGGATATGGATTAAATTGCACGCTCGGGTCGCTATATTGCGGCTGTATTGGCTGTGCTGATGGAGTTTGTTGCGCTAATGACGCGTATGGATCTGCGATTGGTGGCACATATGTAGGCTGGGATTGTTGCTGAGGCGCTGGATTTTGTGTTGCCTGTTGCATGCGGGCCATCATTGACTGTTTACGGCGTTCATCAGATTGATTGATCATTGCGCCGAGAGATTGCGACACTCCACCATTTACGTCTAATACATCTTCTGTTTGCTGAGCTTCAAAATATGCATCAGAGATCATTGAGTTATTAGCTGGTTGTGCGGTGTGACGTACTGCCCACCCTTGGGTGTCGGCAATGTCGGCGAGATATGATAATCGCCTTTCAGCTTCAGTTTCGGTGATGTCTTTTGTGCGTTGAATCTCTATCACCTTTGGTGCGGTAATCTCAATGAGGGATTCGATGCCATCTGGCTCCCATGTGCGTCGACGCGGTTTTAGATAGTATGAAACAAGTGCACCAAGGTACACTTCCATTGGCTGGTCTTTGCGGAGTGGCAGCGCAAGCGCACCAAAGAATAGAATAAACGGCAATGGGATAATTGCGAGTCCGATGAAGAGTTGACTCAGTCCCCATGCTAAGGCAATTGAAATGGCGACAATAATTAAGTAGATAAACTGACGCAAACTAAAAGGGCCAAGAATCTTATCATCCGCCTCAACGTCCTGCGCCACCTTATAGACTGCCATACTATATTTAGTATAGCATTAGCCTCGTGGAAATAGCTGTTATTTGCTCAGTCTAAAATACCAAGGTTTTCGAATCATAAAGAGGAAGTTCACCTCTTTGCCGCTCAATTTCATAAGATGTGTGTGCTGGTGTTTTACACTGCGATTGCTTGAATCGACTGCACGCGCATATATATTGTATCCCGCTGATTCATACTCATCGATAAGCTTAATAAACTCAATCGCTGCCTCGTCGCCGAGCTCTCCTAGCTTGTCGGTGTGCTTTTTTGGCACGATCATAAGGTGTTCGAGTACTTTTTGATTATCCCAGAGTGAATATGGCACACGGTTACGTACTACTTTTAAATATTGAGTCTCACGTACGAATTGTTCGTGACCTGGGTTCATTGCGCAAAATGGACAACTCTTTGTTTTGTCAGCCTTTAAGTGACGTCTGTAAGAATACTCTTCTTTTGTTGATCGCGGTACGGTCATAGTAGTTTTCTGTGCCTCTATAGCACTAGATAAGGTTGGTACTTATATACTTTAAAATAATTGTATTTGATAGTCAATATAATTGTGACAATAATATTTAAGATTTTATAATGTGCACTACCTCTGTTAAGAATTGGCGTAAAACATCAATTTATTAAATAATAAAAAATTATACTAGCTTTAAGAGGCGACAAGGTGTATACTTGCTCGAACAGTACGTTAAGGCATTGGTTGACTAGTAGTTACCTATCTGTGCTTGGCGTGTGTCTTGTAGATAGAGGTAGGTATTGACAATTAGGTGAAAACTTGCTATAACGAAGCTGTCCATACGGTTAAACTTAATCGCAGTTTTTATTCACTGTAAAGGAGAACCAATACTTATGGCTGAACGAGCTAATCGAAGCCACCACAATAATTTAACAACGTTGGAGCGATGGGGCCTTAAGGCTGCCGCAGTCATCGCCGTAGGTGCAACTGCTTTAACCCTTTCGGGGTGTGGAAACGAGCAAGCGGGTGCAACTGCTGATCGCCCAGCCGCTTCGGCGCAAGCTACTCCAGATTCAAATGAAAGTAGCCCAACGCCTCGCGAAACGACAAGCTCTTCTCCGGAGACGACTAATCCATTTGAAATGGGCGAAACCAAACTTGCCAACTCAAAAGTATACAACGAATTGAGCAAGTCTGACCAGGCTGAGATTGAAAAAGATTCACAATTGAGCTTAGAAGAGTTTGAGAAGCTTGCCCCAGAAAAACGCGCCATGGTGGCGCTTGTTTTATCTGATGCGCACAGTGCAGAGTATATTAAGGGTGTTGGATCACTTGTAATGCCTGGTAACAACGGCCAGCCATTAAATGACATTAATATACCGGCCCTTAATAAGCATCACCAAAATGCCGCTCAAAACTTATATGATTGGGTGCGTGAATCCACTCCGAGTGATCTCACTACCTTTAATAATGGACAGCCGTATTTTGATACGACATTTAAATTTGGAATCGCAGCCGCGATGGCATCTTCGGGCGACCCGAAGCTACTTGAGGACGCTAAGAAAGTTGTCGGTGGTACACTTCATCACGGCAGCGAAGAGGTTACTGGCGGAGGTGCTGCTTACGATCAAGAGGGTTGGGGAAACTTTACCCAGCGTATGCAAGACCTTGATGCTATGAGCAAGGGTCGAGAGAACACACTCCAGTACCTTGGTTACCCTAATGCTGGTACAGACCGGCACCACTTTGCTAATGCACCAAGTGGCCCATTCAAGGATAAGCCTGCTCATGTCGCACTTGGATTTCAGGTGTATGATCCTACGACTCAATCAATGAAGGATGGTGCCAATAGCGCTGGCCTCACAGCCGCATCGTACCAGGTTATTGTCTACACCGGTGCTGATGGTCGTGCTCGATCTACTTGGACGGAGTACCAGACGACTTCAGACTCATTGGCTAATGGCGTTGGCCCTCTTGAGCAAAACACCCAACCTAAGTAGCTAGCACTACATAGAATTGCGGAATGTATAAAACACCGCTCGCTCGTCGGGTGGTGTTTTATAGCACTAGCTTTTTATTACTGCATACGCTTTAATATTAGTATGTATAGGCGGGCGCTACTTCTCATAATGGCGGTGGTATTACCAGCGTCTGCTCTTGTGGGCGCTTTTCCGCAAACGGTTAATGCCGACGGCACCCCTACCCCGTACTTGGCGCCTGGTATTTTGAGTAATGCCAAGACTACCGGTGAAGCGGAGTCACTTGCTATATGTCTTGAATATAATCGTGCAAGAGCATTAAAAGAGTATGACGTTCGTTCAGGGTACGGAGCGTTGACCCCTCAGCAAGTCTCTGAAGGAAAATGGTTCAATGACAATACGCAGTATCGTATGTGGAACTCGTATTTCGACGGGGGCTTGGGGTGTGATAACCTTGATGTTAATAAGGCATTAGCTGATATTGGTTGGACGAGTAAAATTCAAGCGGCGTGCGATCTTGGGATGGTGCGTGTTGATAAGAGCGATTGTGTCACTGGTAATGGTAATGTGAGATATAACGGCGGCGATAAGGGCGACGTTATGGACAGGATATTCAAAGTCTATAAAGGCGGGTATTTTGATGCGCCTAAGAATTATGTCAGATTTATGGATATGTTCTTGCAGGACAAGGTATGTAAGGCTACGCCAATTGCTCTTGCGAGTGCTGCCACCCCAGATCAGAAGAACCTTAAAGATGCAGAAGTCACCGTAGTTGGCTCTGATGGAGTTGCGAGCCAGGTCTACTATAAAATTAATGGCGACAAGGGCAAGAAATGGGCGATAGGCTTTAAGAGCCAAGGAAGTACGGATTTTGTTCAAGAAAAATGTAGCTGGATAGCTCAACAAATTAATGATAATGCGAACGCGTACGCGCAATGGGTACGTGCGAACCAACCGGGGTCTGCCAATAATCCTGGCACCTGCGAGCAGTATGCGACCCTTCAGGTTGGTGGCCCCGGAGCTGCTACAGGTGACCAGAAAGAAGTGTATAACAAGCTTCTTACTGCATGTAATGACGGCATGGCCAACAAAAGCACTCCGAACTACTGTACTGATCATTATAAAGTGCAGAATGAGATTGACGCTTGTTTGTATGGATATAGCGGTAAGGCGCTTCCGAGTACGCCAGCTGGCGGCACTACGGATACACCTACGGCAAGCGATAAGCCAACGTGTGGTATACAGGGCATTGGCTGGCTTATATGTCCGGCAATGACTTTCATGTCTACGGCTGCTGATATGGCATTTAATTTCATAGCCTCTTTCTTTCTTACTATTGATCCGAAGCTTGTTTCAGACCCTCAGACAAAGGCTGCCTGGGATCAGTTCCGTAATATTGCAAACGTAGTTTTCGTCATTGCCCTTCTCTTTATTATTTATTCCCAAGTTACCAGTTTTGGTGTTAGTAGCTATGGGATAAAGCGTATGCTGCCACGCATACTTGTCGGGGCGCTACTTGTAAACTTGTCATACTATATATGTTCTGCGGCTGTAGATTTAAGTAATCTTCTTGGGTATGCGATTCCACAGCTCTTTGCACAGATCCCTATTGGTGCCGGGCTGCCTGATGGCGCAGGTAGTAAGCTTGGCTGGGCTGCTGTGATCGGTGTTGTTATCGTTGGGGCGGTTGGTATTGCCCTCGCAATAAGTATCCCGGTACTTATTGCAGCACTACTTGCGATTGTGCTCATTGCATTTATTCTTATTGCTCGACAGGCGCTCATTGTGTTGCTCATTGTTATTTCTCCGCTTGCATTTGTCGCATACCTACTGCCAAATACCGAGCAGTGGTTTAAGAAATGGTATAAGATGTTCTTCACGCTTCTTATGCTCTTCCCTGTTATTGGTGTGGTGTTTGCCGGGAGTAAGCTTGCGTCTCAGGTGCTCGCTTCTGTCGGATCCGGATCAGGAGATAATACAACTCAAATTATTGCGCTTGGCGTTCAGGCTATTCCATTCTTTATAGTCCCAGGACTTTTGAAGGGCTCACTTAATGCGGCAGGTGCGATTGGCTCGAAATTCCAGAATGCAGCGAATAAGGCTACTGGCAAGATTGGTTCGCAGTCTAAAAACACTTCGCGACTTGGCGCGGGCATGGCAGATATGAAGAGGTTTCGAGAACAGCAGCAGGCTATTAAGCTCGCTAAGGGGCGTGGTAAGGGTGGTGTGCTCGGTACACCTCTTAATGCTGTGGGTCGTATCGCAGGTGGTAAGGCATATAATGAAAAAGCTCGACTTCGTGGTGAAGATCTTGAGAACAAAGAGTACGAAGAAGACGTGCGTGCTGCAATGGATTCCCAGTCAAGGCATATGACTTATGCACAGAAGATGAGATGGGCGCAGGGTCAGCAAATGGATGTAGATGAGAACGGCCAACCCACAGGAGCTAAGCCATCAGACACTGAGCGAGACGCGGCGATTCGGTTTATGATGGAGTCTGGTAATTTCACGGAGCGTCAGCAGGTTTTATCTAGTGTAGGTTCGATGAGCGGCGGCTTGCGACGTTCTGCTATCAATGGGGCACGTAAAAAAGGTGATACTGGTGTGTATGGAAGTAGGACGCTTGGAGATCTTGAGGATACAAGTGGCGCGAAACCTGGTAGCGCAACGGGTCAAGATGTTAATGCGGTGCAAGCAATTCTTAATCAAGGTACAACCAGTAGGATTAATAGTGGCGACCTTGCTCCAGAGACATTTACTCGTGATGCCTATACGGCGGGATATGTTGCACAGCAGGCTAAGAACGCCGATGGTGAAGCACAAACGCAACTTGCTCAGAGCCTTACCAACTATGCTGCCAGTGACCAAGGTAAGAAGACGGCAGCTTCACTTCAGGGGCATATCGATACTGTAGTTAATAATGCACCAGCAGGATCTGTTCAGCCAGCACCTGCAACACCTATAGCTCCGGCCGGCCCGCCGCCAGCGCCTCAGCCACAAAATACAACACTTAATGTTCCTCATGGAGGCAATCAACCTCCTGCACCACCTCCCCCAGGAATGACACAGCGTGCAAGTGGGTTATTTGTTCCGAATGGCGCTAATAATACACCACCTCCCCCACCACCACCGTCAAATCCTTGAGCACAATAAAACCGCCAGAAGTGGCGGTTTTATTGCTGTTACGGCTACAGCATGCAATTAAGCAAGTGTAAGTAGCGAAGCGTTTAAGGTCCCGTGTATAGGTTAGAAGCAAACTTCTTAAGTTCCTCAGCGGATTGCGCGTTAGTGTTCTGGCGAACAGTAGGTGTACGTAGAACATCTGCAGCCATTTGCTTCATACGATCACGCTCAGCATCAAATTCGTTGCGGTACTGCTGCGCCAAAGCGACTTGATCAACACTTGGATCTGCATCGGCTGCCTGCTGAACTTTATCTGCAATGAGCTTATTAAACTGAGTTGCAGCAAGTGGATCGGCGCTAACGTCTGCGAACAACATCTTGAGAGATGCCACGTTAGCTGTAGATAGTGCACCCATCTTGATGCGTCCTTCAAGAATTTCTCGCAATGAGTGGTACTGCCAGCTTTCGTCGCCCTTGAAATTACCTTTTGTAATTTCATCAAGCGTAATGTCTGCAATGGCTGGCGCGATGCTCGAGATGCCACTTTTAATAGCTGCTTGTATGGCGGTGCGGCGATAGTCGTAGTTGACACCACCTTCACCGGTTGTCTTGAGTACTGCCATTTTTTCATTGTGAGATCCAACAGTGAACACTTCTTCCACTGCCATGTCACGAACGTGTTCGTCATTAACCCTAAATGTATGGAGAAGGTTGCCATTCTTGTCTTTAATCTCGACATCTCCAAGGCCTTTCGCAAGTGTACCGATCTGGCTTGCGCTAATCTTGAAGTGGCTTGAGAGTTCTTTCTGGTGCGAGACTTCTTCCGCAAATTCTTTACGGTGTTGCGCGACTGAGGTTGCAAGTACGGCGTCTTGGTTACCAATACCGGCTGCATATTGACGAATAGTTACATTTTCTACAGGTACGACGTTATCGAGAAGCGCTTGGTTAATTTGAGCGCTTAGCTTATGTTCGGCTGCATTCTTTGCCATACTTGCAACGGTCGCTTCGACTTGCTGGGTGTTGATGGCTTTTGCGATTTGTAAGATTCCATCGGTGTTCGCCGTGCTACCGTTATGTAGGTGTTGTATATGTTCATTTCGCATGTAGTTTTCATCATTACCCTTTGCGATAACTTCGGCATGCATTTTATCAAGCTTAGATTTTGCGGCTGCTGCACTGATTTCGCTCGCCTTCACACTTAGCTCAAGATTGTTAAGCCCCGCGTCGGTACGGACTAGGTTATCCCAGTGAGCTTGGTGAGTGTTTTCGATACGCCTCTTCTCGGCTTCAACGACACGTTTTGCGCGGTCGACTTCGTGGCCTGCGTGTGAATCCTCGAATTCATTGTGAACACGAGTTTTATCAATTTCAGCCATTTGTTGACGACGTGTTACTACCTGACCGCCATTACTTCGAAGAAGAGAGTTCTCGATTTCTTGTTTTTCAACACCAAGGTGGCGTGATTGTAGCTCAAGCTGGCGACCTTGTGCGCTGTTGGCGAACACATTATCTACTCGCTGCTTTTCGTTTGAGGCGCTACGGTTCATGGCTTCGATGGTCTGACCTTGGCGTGTTGCCGCGAAACGGTTGTCAGCCATTGATTCGTATGCCTTGCGCTTGCCATCGATGCGGCGGCGGCGAGTATCGAGTGCCTTCGTAGCGTGGTTGAGCGGGTTGCGGTTGAAGTAGCGGTTTTGACCGGCGAGCACCTTGTTTTTGCGCTCTTGCGCCATACCCTTCGACCAGTTCCTTGTACGGTCGAGCAGCCCGCGGTTTGGATTATTGACGATACCTGCGACTTTACCGATAAGATTACCACTGAATTTGATAAGAAGTGGCGTAATGACAATCGGTGCTACCTGAACAGCCATTCCGAGTATGATTGTGATAAGGTTGCCATTTGCACTTTGGACGATAGCCATGCCGGCAAGCTGTGCACCACTAAAGATGACTGAGAATATTGGGAATAATAGCAGCATTGTCATCAATGTTTCGCGCCACCTGTTGAAGTATTTCTCGGTGTTTGGCATTGTGTATGCCACGAACGCAAGTGGGGCTACGATGATAAGAATTGTAATAAGCGCTTGTCGAGCGGCAAGTATGATTAGGGCGACAAGTGCTGACATCACTACACCAAGTAAGACTGGAATGAGAAGGAAGATAGTGCCGCTTACTGTGTTGGCAGCGATAAAGAGTCCCCCACCAATCACTGCACCGGTTGACAATGCAACTGTGGCGATCTGCTGCCAAGATGGCATATTGCCCGTGTAGTTACTGCCGACACTAAACTTATCCATTAGAGATACAAACATATTGTGAATTGCATAACCTAGGAAGTTTGATGCGTCGATCGCTGCGGCGCACACCCAGAACGAAGCATTCACGAGGATGGCGGCAATGATGAGTCGTGGAAGCATGTTCTTTACACTGTAGTTACTGAGGCCGAGGTTGGTGATTTGCGAGTAAACAATCACCATAAATACGATGACGAAGACCACATTTGCAATGTCACGAACAGTTGCCCAGAGCTGGTAGATTGAGGTGTTTGTGTCGCTAGTGACTGTTTTTACCTCGAGGAATCCAGAAATAATACTGTATATTTTATCCATTCCCTTGGCGATAAAGTTCACTGCCGGACAGACGAACCAGCCAATGCCAGTCATTGTTGAGTTGTCACATCCCGACTCTTGTTTTGCGGAATCTGTAGAACCCTGATTTTCGTCAGCAGCGATAGTAATCTTTGTTGGTGATGATGGATTTGTGTAAGTGTTGGGCGGTGTGAAGTCGTACGATTCATAGAATCCTGACGTTGCTTTGGTTGCATCGCCCGTCATGAAGATGAAATACGCCTTACCTGCATTGTCGGTATAGCGGTATCCTGTTGTATCTGGCGCGCTACTTGTTACATCGCTTGGCAAGTCGGTAGTTGCAACCTTTGTGTAGTTGTTGCCCTGATAAACGATGGCGTCGCCGTTTCGAGTAGCGCCATCATCTGCAAAGGCCGTTGGTGTTAGTAGAGAGGCTACGCTGAAAAAGGTCATTAGGAAGGTGATGACCAAGACTGAAAAACGCTGCAGCGATAGTCTACCCTGCAGAACACTTATGCTTCGTTCCCACATATCTGTTAGATATTACCATTTTTGACTAAAAAAGTCAATACATTAGACCATATTTAAGATGGTTATGGTATAGACTACTTTACAGACGAAAGATGTATCTATACTATAGTGATATAAGGAATTCACCATGAAATCAAAAGTAACCCTCTATATCATTTCCCTTCTGGCCGTAGTATCAATCGGGTTCAGCAGTTTTGACCAACCGGCATCCGCGATTACCTGTACTGTTTTGCCGCAAAGTATTTGTGATAAAACTAAGTCTGATCAGAAGACTGGTAGCGACTCAAGTTCGTCTGCAGTACTTGCTCTCCTGGAATGGGTGATTAGTATTCTTACGGCGGGAGTTGGTGTTGCTGCGGTCGCTGCATTTGTATTTGCTGGTATCACCTATGCGAGCGCCGATGGAAGCGCTGAACAAGTTAAAAAAGCAAAAACAATTATGCAGAATACAGTTATTGGTCTTGTAACATTTGCCGTTATGGCGCTGGCGTTGCAGTTTATTATTCCAGGAGGCGTGTTCTAATGCGGAGGCTACTCATATCATTAATGATGCTGTTTACTCTCGGTGTTGCGGTGCTTGCACCAGCGGTTAGTATTGGCAATACGGCATACGCGGCATGCGATGATGGCCCTATTCTAGGCATTACGCGTTGGTATCGTGGACTTGTAACACAAGGCCCTAATGGTAGTTGTCAGATTCAGGCTCCTGGTAATGGTAGTGACTCTCTCGCGGTTTTTATTACTAAAATTGTTCTTAATGTTATACAGGCTGGGCTTGCAATTGCGGCATATGTAACGGTGTTCTTTATCATTAAGGGCGGGTTCAACTATATGACAAGCGCCGGATCACCAGATGGCATGAAAAATGCCAAAACAACCATTACTAATGCAGTAATTGGTTTGGTTATCGTACTTCTCTCGGCGGTTATCGTTAATACAATAGCAGGAGTATTGTAATGCTTATGGCTCATTTATATTATATGGCTGCACTTATCAACCAGACAAATGCAGGAATTCCTGATGCGGCTGGGTTTAGCCTCAAGAATGTTCTTAACGCTGTTTATTTTTGGGCGGGTGCTATCGCGGTGATTGTTATTATCGTAGCAGGCTTTTACTATGTCACTTCTGCGAATAATTCCTCGCAAATTGTTCGTGCTAAAAACGCTATTTTTTCGGCTGTGATTGGCCTTGTTATTGTGCTTCTTGCTTTCGGTATTACTAATATTGTTATTTCAGGAGTGTCATAATGAAGATACGAATGCTTGCTATTATCGCAGTGTTTGTCGGGCTTTTTGCTGTCAATGTTGCCATTGCTCCAGTGAGCTCGGCTGTTGATATTTTCGGAGGTTGTAAAAGCGGTGTTGACTGTAGTTCGGTAAAGACAACGAAGACACTCAACACAGAGATTTGGAATATTATCCGAACGGCACTCACTATCTTGGGTGGAATCGCTGTCATTGTTATTATTGCAGGTGGTATTATGTATGCAACATCAGCGGGTGACCCAAGTAAGGTGACGGCGGCGAAGAATACAATACTGTACTCTGTTATCGGCCTTGCGGTTGCAATGTCGGCAGCAGCTATTATCACCCTCGTGAATAATTATTTCGGATAACTGTAAAGGAGAGAGTATGAAGAAAAAAATTCAATCAATTATTGCTGCATTCGTCCTTAGCGTCGGCTTTGGTACGATGATGCTTGCGCCAGTGACTTATGCCGCATGTACGGACGCAAAAAGCTGTGTGACTGATGGACTTAAGGCTACTGGTGGTACAAGCTCAAAGACAAGTGTGACTGATATTTTTAAAACAATCGTTAATGTTCTTCTGTTTGTAATCGGTGCTATTTCGGTCATCATGATTATTGTAGGTGGTATTAAGTACACTACTTCAAACGGCGACAGTTCACAGGTGACAAGTGCTAAGAACACGATTATGTATGCGGTTGTTGGTTTGCTTGTATCTATGTTTGCCTATGCGATTGTCAACTTCATCGTTACAAGATTCATATAAAGTGCTTAACAGCAAGCGAATCTTTTGATATAACTATAACAAAGCGTATAACGAAAGGAATTAAATAATAATGAAGATTAACATTAAGCGACACCTGCTTGCCCTTTTGGCAGTGCCTGCCTTAGCGTTAAGCGTATCTGCGGTTGCAACTCCAGCGTTCGCTGACTGTACTGGTACAGATACTAACGACCTAAGCCTCTGTGGCGGTGCATCATCATCACAAGGCAACGACCAGCCTACTAACCTTTTTGGTTCTGGCGGTATTTTCCAGACTATTACTAACGTTCTTCTCTTTGTGATTGGTGCAGTATCTGTAGTGATGCTTATCATCGGTGGTGTTCGCTACACCATTTCACAGGGTGACAGTTCTGCTGTAACGAGTGCTAAGAACACAATTCTCTACTCTGTTATTGGTCTTGTTGTTGCGATTCTTGCATACGCAGCCGTTAACTTTGTTATCGGTAGCTTTGTTAACAAGCAATCATAGGCAAACTTCTTGTCTAAAAATAGACCATCCAGGTGATGGTCTATTTTTGTGCCTGTAATAGCTTGGGTTTATGAAGAATGGCTACTAATGTGTAGGACGCTGCTTGTATAAAAATACTACCGCTTTCTCGTGAAGCGGTAGTATTTTTATAGCTTGGTCGATTATAAGATTGTAATCTTCTTAGCTTGTTCTTGCTTGATCTTTGAGAAGCTGATGGTGAGTACGCCGTCCTTGAGGACTGCTGCTACCTCATCTTCTTTTACCTGTACAGGTAGTGCAAGTGTGCGGCTGAATTCGCCCCAGTAACATTCCTGAATGTGCCAGTTTGTTACTACCGCGTCGTCGCCACTACTTAGAGTGCCGCTAATTGTAAGAATTCCATCAGAAATACTTACATCGAGGTCTTCTTTATTCACACCTGCGGTGCGAGCTTTTACAACGAGCTGCTCATCGGTTTCGTATACGTCGACGGCGAGCTGACCTGGAAGATCATCATCTGATTCATCCCAGGTTGCTACGTTTTCTTCTACTGGTTGTTGTACAACGGTGCTTGGTGAGTCGTCTACGAGGCTGTCATCATTCAGGAATGCTGCAGCCAGTTCGTCCTCAATCAAGAGATCGTCATTTTGCTTACGTGCCATTGATATCCTCCACTTTTCTCTTTGGCTGGTTTGACAAATAGTCTGACATCATTATAACTAAGGTAAGCGTCATTATCAATAATATGGGTGGTTCACACGTAAAAAATACAATGCCAGGATACCTCATAAACCTGCTTGCACCCCACTACTGTTGCTCTTGCGGAGAGATTGGAGCTGTTTTATGTGAGCGTTGTAAGTATGACATCGTAAGCGAGCCATACGAGGCCTGTATATTGTGCCACAATATCGCGAGACAGACTGAAAACTTATGTAATAGTTGCAAGACTACATTCTCGCATGCATGGGTGGTTGGTAGTAGGACTGATGTACTCAAAAAGATTATTGATGACTTTAAATTTGAACGCGTCAGGGCTGCTTATGAGATTTTCTCGCGATTATTTGACGCGACACTGCCGAATTTACCTCCAGATATAATAGTCGTGCCGATTCCAACTATTGCGAAACATGTACGTATGCGTGGGTATGATCATATGCGTCTAATTGCCCGAGAATTAGCGAAAATACGTAATCTTTCTTACTCCCCTTGCCTGTATCGCATGACTACGACAATGCAGCGAGGAGCAAGTCGCGTGGTGCGACGCGAGCAAGCCGAAGCGGCTTTTGGGGCGTGCAATGTACGGCACGGTGGCCGGTATCTAATTGTTGATGATGTATCTACGACGGGTGCTACATTGGAATATGCATCTCGCGTTTTACTGCAAGCAGGCGCCAGTGAGGTGTGGGTTGCCGTTATTGCTACGCAACCACTAGAAAAAAGTCGCGGTATCTGATAAAATACGTCAGTACTCACCTGGAGAGGTGACCGAGTGGTTTAAGGTACTTGTCTTGAAAACAAGCGTGGGGCAACTCACCGCGAGTTCGAATCTCGCCCTCTCCGCCAAGAAAAAACACCCTTGCTTAGGGTGTTTTTTCTTGGTTTCAGTCGTTCTTTGCCTGCTATACTAGGCTCAATGAGCTCTATTAACACTTGGTATGCGCGTGCCTGTCGGCTTTATCTTTTAAGTCCCCTTATTCTTTATGGATTTATTTTCGTGCTCTTTTTTGTAAAATCATTTTTTAGCCTTGACCCTGATTTCGGTTGGCATCTTGCCTCGGGCCAATATATCTTAGAACACGGCATTCCTCGCAATGACATATATAGCTATACGATGCCTACATTCCCCTGGATTCACCATGAATGGCTTGCAGATGTCGGTAATTATCTTATATATCATTTCCTTGGAGGATATTTTGCGTTATCGGTTGTATATGCGAGTATGTGGACGGCTGCAGTGTGGCTGCTTGCGCGACTCGCAAAGCATCGCCTGTTTGTGATTTTGGCAGTAACCTTGCTTTTGCCGTTTGCAGGCATTAGAGCAATTACCTGGACGGCACTTTTGTCATCTATACTTATCGTTCTCTGCCAATCGAAACGTTCAAAGGTGATTTATTTTATTCCTGCTGTCATGTTGCTTTGGGCGAATGTGCATGGTTCGTTTGTTGTAGGACTTTTGTATCTACTGTGGCGCCTGCTAACAAAGCACAGTAAGGCTAACGCGCTCATTTTGCTTGCTTCAGTTATTGCAACTCTTATTACCCCGTATGGTGCGGGAATGTATATAGAAGTTTTGCGTACAACGACTGATACCTCCCTCCACGCGAATATATCTGAGTGGTTGCCTCTACAGCCGAGTGTCGGGGTTGGTATTTTTGCTGGAGTATGGGCTGCTGTCCTTATTCTGACTGAGAAAAACTCACTTTGGAAACGGTTTGTGAGATTTGAAACAGCGCTTCTCGTATTGTCATTTATGAGCGCTCGGCACACGGTCTTATTTTTATTATTTGCACTCCCTACGGTGCTTTCACATCTTGATATGCTGCGCGTGTCTATAAAAACAGCTGCTGCGAAGAGAATTTCTATAGGATTAGTGGCACTACTCGCCTGCGTATGTATACTTTTTATTTCTAAGACATTCGTAGGATACTCGTTTAATCGAGAGGCGACCTATCCGAGTAGTATCGCTGCGACATTGCGTGCCGAGCCTTGCGCAGGCAATGTGTTTGCACACTATAACTATGGCGGTTATCTTATATGGAAAGTTCCGGGTGAAAAATTATTTATTGATGGGCGTATGCCAAGCTGGAGCCTTGATGGTGAGAATGTCATGGCTGACTATCTAAAAGTTACAAAAGATCAGGCGTATCGATCTCGAGAATTTTCACATTATGCTGTTCGCTGTGTTGTATGGAATCGTAGTGATCCATTCGCAAAAACACTCCAGCGCGAGGGCTGGAGTGTCGAGAAGTCTGAAGAGAATGGTACGGTGTTACTGCGTCGATGAGCCGTAACCTGCTGATCCGTTAATAGACCCATCGCTTGCTGTGCCTGATGGAACGAAACTGTTGATGACAAAGTTAACGGCTGCATAGGCGAGGATGGCGATGATGATACCAACCAATGAATAGAGGATGGTGTTTTTTGCTGCCTGTACCTGTGACGCATCGCCACCAGAAATAACGTAACGAAGGCCACCAATAACAATCATGATGACTGCGATTGCGCCCACAATAAAGAGAAGCACACTGCTGATTTCAGAGAATACACCACTGTTGCCAAAGAGATTTAGTGGCTGCTGAGCGCCTCGAGCTGAGTTTGCGCCGTCGGCTATAGTACCGATTGCGTTTGCTTGTGTACTAACGCCTAAGACACCAACACCGATTGTTGCGACTAGGGCGGCCGTAAGGGTTCGTAAACGTTTCATAGTATTTTCTCCAGAGAGCTTACTTGATTTTGCTATCCTTTAGTATAACACTGTTTTTGTTGACGTATATACCCCTGTACTCCGGGGTACGGATATGCTACACTAGCTAAAGCCAACGCGCTCGACAAGAGCACGTTCCATACAGAGTGTGGAGGAGTACCCAAGTGGCTGAAGGGGACGGTTTGCTAAATCGTTAGTGTGGGGAGACCTGCAGCGGGAGTTCGAATCTCCCCTCCTCCGCCAAGAAAAGAAGATCCGTAAGGGTCTTTTTTTCTAGTTCTACGCCTTCTATACCCCTATTTTTAACCACCTGATAACTTTTTCTTTTTCCGCTCGTGCTATACTTATGGTATGCAGCCAGATAACAACTCGAATGAGCAATGGCAACAACCTCACCCGGCCTCTCCGCAGGCACCTTTTCAAGCTCCGACGGCATCTGTTGCTGAACCTTCGGTCGCTCCTATCCCTGAGTCTGTAGCAACTCCTAACTCTGCTATGCCTTCAGACCAGGTGGCGCCTATATCATCTGAGGAAGCTCAAGCTCAACAATTAGAACAGCAAGAAATTCCGGCTGATGAAAATGACGACACAGTACTTATTCGCTGGGAAGCTCCAGAATATGCACACCATGAACGGAACGTTGGTTGGTATGTTATCTTCGGAGCCGTTACTTTAGTGCTTGCGATTGTGGCTATTCTGATTATTAAGTCTATTACATTCGCGATTCTTGTGCCTGTGATGGCGGTTGCGCTGTTTGTTTATACGCAACATGCGCCAGAGGTGCTGCGTTACACATTGAGTCGTAAGGGTCTCCATGTTAATGATAAGCTCTTTACCTATAGCCAGTTTAAGTCGTTCGGAATTGTTGATCACAACGGCATGCATTCAGCTGTACTTGTGCCACGTAAGCGTTTCCAGCTTGGGCAGACTGTATACTTCCCTGCTGAGGTCGGCGAGCAGCTTGTTGATATGCTTGCAGCGCGCTTACCGATGAAAGAGCTTCAGCCTGATGCGCTCGATCGACTTTTAGCTCGACTTCACTTGTAAGCAGTCTTGCTCTTACCGCCTCTGTATGGTAAGATATACCAGTTATACGCACTCGTAGCTCAGCTGGATAGAGCACTTGCTTGCGGAGCAAGAGGTCGTGCGTTCGAATCGCGCCGAGTGTACCAAAGAAAGGACTGCCTGTATGGCAGTTTTTTCTTTGCAAAATAAAATCCCTTTGCTAAAGGGTGTCGCTGGCGATGCGCCACGCTGCGGGTTGCAGCATGGCGCATCGCCCACCCGGGAGGGTGTCAGGTGCGCGGGGCGGGCCCGTCGATCGTGCCCGCACCATCGGGGAGCCAGTCCTCTACAGCCTTGCGCTGGCTGAACGCCTCGGACGGGTTCTCGGGCCGGCCGACGTCCTGGTTGTTGATGGACTGCTGGACGCGGTCCTTCAGGACGGAGCTCGGGTTGGAGAACGTGACGCCGTAGAGCAGGGCCGTGGCGTTGTGGCACCCGTTCCCCTCGCTCGAAGCGATTCGATCCATCTGCAGCATCGAGGTCAGGCGGAAGCCGCTGGTCGACCAGTAGCCGCCCACCAGGAACTGGTGGTTGGAGCCGTTGAACCTGGCATCGACGCACAGCAGCATGTCACTGCCCGATGTCTTGACCGACTGCTGGACGACTGCGACCTGGAGAAGCCTGAACTCCCCGTTGATGACAGTGCTGTCCGGCGCGCCGAGGTTCTGCATATGCGAACTCATCGCGTACTACCTCTCGGGTTTTGCCTCCCCTGTGGACCAGGGGTGACTCGATGCATAGATTAACATATAAATAAAAAACGAGCAAACCTACTCGTTTTAATAACTTCTTGGCGGAGAGAGAGGGATTCGAACCCTCGGTGCCTTGCGGCACACCGCTTTTCGAGAGCGGCCAGTTCAACCACTCCTGCATCTCTCCATGAAATGGTCTAGTCGGTAATTATAGCGCACGACCTCAGTTAGGAAAAGCCCGGTGTATACTATAGATATGGATGATTCGGTATTCACAAAGATTATTAAGGGAGAAATCCCTGGTGAAATGGTATATCAAGATGACAAGTGCGTTGTGCTGATGACGATTGAGCCATTTACTCCGGGCCACTGCCTTGTGGTGCCGCGTGAGCAGGTTGATCATTTGTGGGATGCTGATGATGAACTATACCAACACCTTATGGAGGTGGCGAAGAAGGTCGCAAATGCCATGCGTAAGGTGTATGACTATCCAAGAGTTGGTCAGATCGTGGAAGGCTTTGGCGTGCCGCATGCTCATATACACTTGTTTGGACTTATGCAGCCAATTGAGCCAACGATTGCTGAGCACGAGGCCAATAAACGAATGGCAACAGCCGATGAGTTGCATACTGAGGCGAATAAGCTGCGGAGTGTGCTCGCTTGATAACGATTATTGCGGTTGGCAAGAAACATGAGGGCTGGATTACGGACGGTCTAGAACGCTATGAGAAGCGCCTGGTGAAGCCATGGGACGTGAAATGGGTACTTTTGCCTCATAGCCCAGCTGAGGGTGTTGGAGCGCGCCAGGATGAGTCTGATCGCATTTTACAGCGCCTCAACCTTGATGATTTTGTGGTTTTGCTCGATGAGCGGGGTAAGTTGCTTGACTCCCCTGCCCTTGCAAAGCAGATGGAGACGGTATTCCCGACTGGTAAGAACATCGTGTGCATTATTGGCGGGGCTTATGGAGTTAATGAGGCGCTTACTCGGCGCGCGAATCTTGTATGGTCGCTTTCGCCTCTTGTATTCCCACATCAATTGGTGCGGCTTATTTTGATTGAGCAGATCTATAGGGCGCAGGAGATTGCGCTCGGACATCCGTATCATCACGTATAACTATTGACTTTTTATTGTGTTTATGCTAAATTTGTAACAATATACAACCGAAATAAACACCAAAAAACATGCGAATACCTACCACCATTTCGAGCGCTTTTGTAGCTCTAGTCAGTATCGTTACCTCTTGCGGAGTAGCTATTTACGATGGACAATTTACCCGTCTTGCTGCAGAGTCGGTATCGGGAGCGCGAGGCGCTGGGCTTATGAGTGCGCATGATAGCACTGACATATCTGCTGGCCATGCGCAACATGTACACAGCGACTACAATCCCACTGGTTCAATGCTTACGAACAGTTTTCATTACCAGTCACCAAGTGTGGCACCACGTCGCCGAAGCCATCACAAGGAACTCTTACGAATCTTAGAAATAGGTGGCGGCCGTCACGCCTTTGATGACGTACACTTACCGATTATTAGTTAGATGGGCTCGTAATAACCTCTAGTTCGGCTTCGAGGCGCTTCACGAGCGTCTCTTTCTCTGCAAGTTGCTGCTTTGATTCTTCAACGAGCGCTGCTGGGGCTTTTGCTACATAGCTTTCGTTTGAGAGGCGGCCTCGGAGCGTTTTGATTGCTGCGTGTGTTTCGGCGAGGCGCTTTTCGAGGTTAGTTTGGTGCTCATAGAGTGTTTCGGCATCGAGATCCAGCCAAGCATCACGACCGCTCGCTGCAAGGCGAAGGCCTCGGGCTTGGTCGATGTGCTCGACGGACTTTGCGTGCGAGAGTTTGCCAATGAGTTCAGCATTATCGGCAACAAGTGAATCGTCCATGTAGAGGATGCTGTAACGTGCGTTGCCTGGGAGCTCGCTCATAACGTAGCGGGCTTCGCCAACGAGTGCTTTGAGGCGCTCAAATTCAGCTGCCATTAGTTCGTTGTATGGCTTTTGCTCTGGCCAGGTTTCGCCTGCGAGGAGTGTGTCGTGCCAGCTGAGTGATTGCCAGATGGTTTCTGTTACAAATGGCGCGAACGGATGCGCGATACGCAGGATAGTATCAAGCACATGAGCGCTCATGCTGCTGTGTTGCTCGACTTTACTTGCTTCGACATACCAGTCGGCTACATCGTCCCAGAGGGAGTGGTAGAGCGTTTCTGAGGCTTCGGCGAAGCGATAGTCTTTGAGTTGGCTTGCAATTGTTTCAGCGGCTTCATTAAGGCGTGCAATGATCCAGTGATCTGCCATCGAGTGTGGCTCTGGATTTGGCGTTGGCGTTACCTCCCCTACGCTTGTCTCGATAAAGCGAGCGACGTTCCAGAGCTTGTTGCAGAAGTTACGAGCAGCGACAACCTTACCAGTGCTGAATGCTTGGCTTTGTGCTGCGCTACGGCTGGCGATAATACCCATACGCATTGCGTCTGAGCCGTATTCCGCGATGACTTCCATAGGGTTTAGCACGTTGCCCTTACTTTTGCTCATCTTCTGGCCCTTTTCATCGAGTACCATGCCGTGTAGGTAAACGTGTTTGAATGGGATGCTGTCGGTGACGTATTCGCCGAGCATGATCATGCGGGCTACCCAACGGTCGAGGATGTCGAAACCGGTTTCCATAACTGCACTTGGATAGAACTTCGCCATTGGGCCATTGTCGAGAACGTCTGTCGTGATGAACGCCCACTGACCGCTACTAAACCATGTGTCAAAGGTGTCTTCGTCGCGCTTATATGTTGTACCATTTACTACAATTTCTGATTCAGTCACATGCTCGTCGAAGAGCCAGTCACTTGGATCGTTGACGTTTTGGAATGCAGGAATAGGAATACCCCATGGAATTTGGCGGCTGATGTTCCAGTCGTGGAGGCCTTCAAGGTAATTGGCGAGGATTTCGCCACGGTTACTTGGGCTAAATGTGATTTCACCGCCACGAATAACAGAAATAGCACGCTCGGCAAGTGGCTGCATTTCGATGAACCATTGGTCTTTGATGAGTGGTTCGATAACGCTACCGCACTTGTAGCAGTGCCCTACTGCGTGCTCTATGTCGGTTTCGCCGCGGCGAGCTTCTTCGGTGTCGAGGGCTGCAAGTACCTTTTTGCGGGCTTCAGCTACGGTGAGACCTACAAACTGTGATGGGACGTTGGTCATCTTGCCATCGAAGCCAATAACCTGAATTTGTTCGAGGTCGTGGCGCTTCCCCATCTCAAAGTCGTTAGGGTCGTGTGCTGGGGTGATCTTTACTGCACCAGTGCCGTACGCCATATCAACGTAATCGTCGGCGATGATTGGAATTTCGCGTGATGTGAGCGGTAACTGCACTTTCGTGCCAATCAGGTGCTTGTAGCGCTCGTCGTTTGGATTGACGGCAACTGCGGTATCGCCAAGGAGCGTTTCTGGGCGAGTTGTCGCAACGACAATCTCACCGATTTTATCGAGTGTTGGGTAAGCAATTTTGTACAACTTCCCTTTCTCGTTTTTGTGCTCTACCTCGATATCAGAGAAGCTGGTTTGGTGTACGGTACAGTAGTTGACGATGCGCTCGCCACGGTAAACAAGTTTGTCGTCCCAGAGCTTTTTGAAAGTCTTGTATACGGTGTTAATCACCTTCTCATCAAGGGTAAATACGAGGTTGTCCCAGCTAGCACCTACACCAAGTGCGCGAAGCTGGAGTTCCATATCTCCCCTCTTTTGGTCGACGAAGTCCCACACCTGTGAGTAGAGCTGCTCACGAGTGTAATCGAAGCGGGTTTTACCCTGTTTTTCGAGCTCGCGTTCGTACACAACCCATGTTTCGAAGCCGGCGTGGTCAGCACCAGGGATAAGAACGGCATCGTAGCCATTCATACGGTGAAAGCGTACGAGAATATCCTCGAGGTCGAACGAGAGTGCATGGCCAACGTGTAAATTGCCGTTGGCGTTAGGCGGTGGCATGACGATTGCGTATGGCTCACCCTTCCCTTTTGGGTTGAAAACTCCTGATTGCTCCCAGAGAGCGTAGATGTTTGGTTCGAATTCGTTTGGTGTATATGCTTTCGCTAAATTCATAAGTGTTAGACGCCTTAAATCTTCACGTGAAAAAGAATACAAAAACAACCTGGCAGAATTTCACATGAAAAACCACCACAATAAATTCCTAGTTGTTGACCTCTGTTCTTTTCCCGTGTTTGTATTACCTCTAGTATAGCACATTTCACGTGCGTAGGTAAGTTTGTAGTACAATATGCAGTATGATTACGGCTGAAGTGTGCGAGGACGCAGGTGTATGGGATGAGACAGTGCTTGATCTTGGTGGGCACCCGCTGCAGCTATGGGGGTGGGGAGAACTAAAATCGGCACATAATTGGCACGCCAAAAGGGTATTTTTCCGTGAAAATGACGTTACCGTAGGTGCTGCACAGATTTTGTTTCGGCCACTACCTGGGCCGTTTAAACAACTTAGTTATGTACCGCGAGGGCCTGTTTGGGCAGACGATAAGAGCGGGGAAGTGTATGATGCGCTTGCTGCGTATGTGAAGCAGCATTTGCCGGGTACGGTATTGACGGTTGAGCCAGACAGCGAAGAGGCTCCTAACGCTAAAGGGTATCAGCGGTCGAAGAATACCATTTTGATTCCACGGACATTGATTCTTGACCTGGGTAAGAATGAAGATGATTTGCTTGAAGCGATGACAAAGAAGACTCGCCAGTACATTCGCAAGTCGGGTAGGGAAGGTGTGACACTAAAGCAGGTGACCTCACGTGAGGAGATTGCAAAATGCTTGGAGATTTACCATGAGACGGCGGTGCGGGCTAACTTCGCGCTCCATGGTGATGATTACTATTACGATGTGCACGAGAAACTAGGGGATGCATCGGTGATTTTTGCTGCGTTTGAGGGCGAGAAGTTGTTATCGTTCGTATGGCTTGCCGTGAGTGGGAAGACGGCGTTCGAGCTGTATGGTGGCATGAATGACCATGGGCAAGAGCTGCGCGCGAACTATGCACTGAAGTGGCATGCGATTACGACGTGTAAGCGATGGGGAATTGCCAGGTACGATATGAACGGATTGCTTAATGACGGTGTGAGTACGTTTAAGCAAGGGTTTGCGAGCCATGAGGATATGTTGGTGGGTACGTTTGACTACCCACTATCGCCACTTTATTCGGTGTGGACGGTTGCGCTACCAAAAGCTAAGTCGATTGTGCGCAAGATTAAATCGTTGAGATAAATACAACACCTGTTGTCGTTATACAAGACCGTAATCCTACTCACCGTCTTTTGGAGTGTCGATTCAGCCCTTTTCTTCTATTAGCTTTCAAAACCACGTTACACGCCTAAAAACTCTCGGCCCTAGCCGGGAGGTTTTAGGGTTGCACTTCGCTGGATGGTCTCAAAAGCTAATAGAAGAGCGGGCTTCTTTAGACTATCAGCTAGATTTTTACAGCGCCTTGGCGGTAGATTTCGATTGAGTTGTCGGGCTTGATGCCGATGATGGTTGAAGGCGGGCGGTTTGAGAGATCACCGCCATCGACGTAGTAGTCTACGCTGTCGCCAAAATAGGTTTCGGCCATTGCAACAGAGGTAGAAGTAGGCTGTTTTGGCGCGTTGGCGCTGGTGGTCATGAGGGGGCCGGTTTGGCGGAGGAGATTGGCAAGTGCTGGATTATTTGGAATGCGAACAGGTAGTTCGGTGCGTACTTGCTTTACGTCTGTATTTACATCGATTGCGTCTAATACGACACTCAATGATGCTGGCCAGTAGTGTTCAACTTGCTTGAGCTGGTCGAGTCGGAATCCAACCGACACAAGGTCATCGACGCTTGCGGCAATAATAGTACCAGGGGCGAGCTCGCGAGGCTTTGTCGCGTAGAGCTTTGTGACGGCTTCGGGGTGACGAACTGCGGCGACAAGACCATAGACGGTATCTGTTGGAAGTACGCCGACGGCGCCGTTTGTAATTAAATCAATAAGATTCTGATCCTCGAGTGATGAAAAATACTGGGTCATGTTTACGCCTCTTGTTTATTCCATGCCGTTTTTGTCATTGAAAGACTAGGAACGACCTCGAGTGTGTATGGATCTGCTGGAGCCATTTTCTGTGCGTAGTAATAGCCGAGTGTGCCGATCATTGCGGCGTTATCGGTACAAAGCTGCATTGGGGCGTACTCGATATTGATAGGAAGGCGCCCTTTAAGCTGTTTGCGCAGGTCTTGGTTGGCGGCAACGCCACCAGCGATAACGACTGATGCGGGCTGATAATCATCAAAAGCTTTAACGGCTTTATCGACAAGTGTTTCGTTGGCGATTTGCTGAAAACTTGCTGCGAAATTATTGCGTGTGACCTCGTCTAAGAGCGCTGGAAGCTCGTGAGACGGGAATGTGTAATCTTTACCAACTGCAGCCTGAACGGAGCGCAGAACGGCTGTTTTGAGCCCAGAGAAGCTAAAATCGTATGGGTTTTGGAGTTTAGCTTTAGGGAAACGGTATTTTCTAGGGTCACCAAGCGCCGCTGCTTTGGCGATTGATGGGCCACCAGGGTAGGGGAGGCCAATGATTTTGGCTACTTTGTCATAGGCTTCGCCCACAGCATCGTCTTGGGTTTGGCCGAGGAGCTCGTAATCACCATGATTACGAAATAGTACGAGCTGCGAGTGGCCGCCCGATACGATGAGGGCAAGCATGGGGAACCGTGGTTGCTTAGAAGGGAAGGCGAGTGTTGAGTTTGGCTCAGTTGTGCCTGTGACGAAGTTGGCGTATACGTGTGCCTCGACATGGTGAATAGGGTAGAGCGGCTTATTGTGAAGAATGGCAAGCGTGCGTGCGGCAAGTGTGCCGACGAGGAGCGAGCCGATAAGACCCGGTGCGTAGGTGACAGCGATTGCGTCGATAGCATCCCAGGTACAATTGGCCTTTTCGAGGGCCTCGGTGATTACAGGATTGATGGCTTCGATGTGGCTACGTGCGGCTACTTCGGGTACTACGCCGCCGTAGTGACTATGGATATCGATTTGCGAAACAATGACGTTACTATGAAGTATCGAGCCGTCTTCGACAACAGCGGCAGCAGTTTCGTCACAGCTACTTTCAATTCCCAGGATTTTCATTTCTGTTATTATACCATAAAATTACCTCAAATATTGATATGGTTGCATTGCCGTATGGGGTTTTCGAGGCGAGGCATATTAAAAAGTGCTAAACTGGGGATATGAAGGATAGGTTGGTGAAAAGTGTGCGGCAGGTGCTGCCTCGATCGACGGTGAAAAATCTCGAGGATGTGTATCGTAAGGCGCGCGTGCGGGCGATTTCTGCTCGCTATGGAAACCCGGCAAAGCACTTAAAGGTGATTGCGGTAACGGGTACTAATGGCAAAACGACTACGGTGAATTTTATCAATGAGATTCTTAAACAGGCTGGCAAAACAACGGCAATGTTTAGTACTGCAACTATTGAAGTTGCAGGCCATGCTAAGCGCAATGACTTGAATGCCACCGTTGGTACGGTGTCGCGCATGCAGCAATTTTTCAATAGTGCTAAGCGAGCTAAGGTTGATTATGTTGTCATGGAGTTTCCGAGCCATGCGATTCATCAGCATAAACTTGACGGCGTACCGGTTGAGATGGCTATTATGACAAACCTTACACAAGATCACCTGGACTACCACGGTACTATGGAAGCGTATGCTGAAGTGAAGGGGCGATTGTTTGCAGATTCTCCACGATTTATTGTGCTGAACCGCGACGACGAGTGGTTCGATTTCTTCAATAAATTTCCAGCTTCCGAGCAGAAGATTACCTATGGTAAGCATGAGACGGCTGAGGCTCGGATGGGTGATGTTAAATTATACCGCAAGGGCACAGAAGCGGTGGTGACGATTGATCACCAGACGAAACTTGAACTTGCGACAAACCTGCCAGGTGAGTTTAATGCGTACAATATGACGGCGGCTGCGGCTGCGGCATATCTGCTAGGTGTGAGCCTGAAGGATATTGTTGAAGGTGTTGCTAATCTTGAGGCTGTGCCAGGGCGATTTGAGCGTGTAGTTGAGGATCAGCCATATGACGTGATTGTTGATTACGCACATACGCCGGATGGATTAGAGAAGCTACTCACGGCGGCAAAAGAGATTACTAAAAATCGTGTTATTTTGGTATTTGGTGCAACGGGTGATCGCGACCAAGGCAAGCGCCCGATTATGGGCGAGATTGCTGCGCGACTTGCGGATCGTATTTTCTTGACCGATGAAGAGAGCTATAACGAAGACCCTGAGCAGATTCGTCACATGGTATACGATGGCATTGAACAAGCAAAGGGTGGCGCAATGAAGACTACGGAGGTGCCTGACCGTCGTGATGCGATTGAGAAGGCGCTTGCGGTTGCGAAGAAAGGCGATACGGTGCTAATCACCGGTATGGGCCACGAGATGTTCCGTATTGTGAATGGTGAGAGGATTCCGTGGAACGATTCAGCAGTGGTACGCGAGATACTCGGTAAAGAAGATTAGGAAAGGCACCCCGTCTGGGGTGTTTTCTTTATAGCCATTGTTGATGCTTGAGCCGCCAAGATAGGCTCGTGGCGATGCGTTGACCATAGGATTTCCATAATTTGTAGGCGCGTGGGCGAATGACGATATCGTAACACCCGACATAATCGGTAACATGCTTATTGAAGCTTGTTTTGAAGCGCCCAATACCATGGAACGGGTTATTGGTATCGTTAATTTCAGTTGAGTGTGGACTTCCACAGAGGTCGTAGGTTGTGACATCGCGTTCTTTCATCCATTTGATGACTTCCCATTGCAATAGATGACTAGCTCCATAGACGACTTTTTCACGGAGGCTTGCGCCATCTTTATAGAGACCTTTTTGACCCAGATACATACAAAAGGCGCCGGCAATCACGCGACCTTCATATTCTGCAAAGAAGAGACTTCCATGACCTGATTTGGCGTAGTTTTGCCAGAACTTTTTGTAGTAACTAAAGTTTCGCAGCGAGCTATCGAAGCGGCCCACGGCAGTTTTGGCGAGCAATTCATACATTGTTTGCATGTTGGCATCGTTCACTTCTACAGGACGAGTAGTAACGCCTTCGCGTTCGGCGCGGCGCAGAGCGTTACGGCCTTTTTGGTTGAAGCTTGCCATGATTTCATCAAGATCAGGTGCAGTGTCGATAATAACCGTTGAGACGTTCGGCTGTATGGCGCGTGCAGGGATAAGCCCGGTTTCCATGATAGCGTTTTTAGTATCTTCGCTTTCGAGAATCTCAGGCTCAATCTTTACTATAAAAATGCCTTTAGCGTGTGCAAAACTCTTCAGCTCATCGATGAGCGGTAGTAGTTCTGCTTCGGCTGTGATGCCCGGGCCCTTTGGTAGGTACCAAAATTTGCCAAGGAATAAAACATGCTTTTCTAATACGGTAATAGCAATGTTGTCGGCTATAAGGTAGCGAGGTAGCCAGCCATTCTGACGTTTTGCGTCGGCCATTTCGGTGGCCTGGAAGACATTACCGCCATCTGGATTGTTGGCAAGGTGCTTGTCCCAGTTTTGTATCTCTTCGTTTGTCGCGTAGCGAATACTCATTGGTACCATTATACATTACTACTAAAAATTGCCTCTTTTAGAGAGGCAATTTTATGTGGAGTGGTCTGTATGACTATGCAGCTTGTGAGCCAGAGAGGAAGTCGATTTCCTTGATTACATCGAGGAGTGCTTGAGCGCGGCGAGTTTCATCGCTAATCATTTTTGCTGCCTCATGCGCCGGGCCGATGAGTGACTTATCGTCAGTGGAGCGGATAAGCAAAAGATAGGTGTCGAACTTTTCTTCCGGAGGAAGGGTTAGTTTATCGACAAGTGGGCGCAGTTCGGTAATGGCAGCTTGCTTTACGCCATCAAGCTCACCGGCAACTGGAATTGCAACTGGTGACGCGATTGGTGCTGGTGCAGCAGACATAATAGGGTCTGGTGTAGGCGCAATAACTGGCGGTTCCATAGGTGCTACCGGAGGTTGCATCTCGGCTACTGTTGGTGCAGCTTCAGCCTCATTCGCATCTGCGTTTACCCCTGCGAGTACTTTCGCAAGTTCTTGGTCGTCACTAATTGGTTGTGTTGATTGCGGTTGAATATCCATGCCCACCTCTTGAATATTTAGTAGTTATGCTTACTTATACAATACTGTATCATAGTAAGAGAATATTTCGCAAGGGAGTGGTAACAATGCTGGACGATGTAAATGTATTGAAACAGCGCGACCGATCTGGGGCGCTTGCTGTGGTGGCGGACATCTATCGCCAGGTGGCGCTTGATGTTAATTTAGTTGATAGCGAGCATGATAATAGGGCAATAAATAATATTGTTGTGGCTGGTATGGGTGGCTCGGCGCTGGCTGCTGAAATGGCAAAGATAATCTTACGTGATACGCTTACAGTGCCGTTTGAAATTGTACGTGGATATGAGTTGCCAAACTATGCACATGAAAACACTCTTGTGATTGCAAGTAGCTTTTCAGGTAACACTGAAGAGACAGTTGCATGTGTCGAAGAAGCAATTAAAAAGTCTTGCCAAGTTGTTGCGATTACGAGCGGAGGTAGATTGAAAGATCTTGCTACAGGAAGTCACGCAATGCTTGGCTTGATTCCTGCTGAGTCTGAGGCGCGTTATGGTATGATTTATAATTTGCGTATTTTACTACGTGTGCTCGTGGAATTTGGGCTTGCGCCAAAAAACATATATGAGGATATGGCAAAATGTGAAGCGTGGCTCCATCAAGAAAGTGAGCTATGGGAGAAAGACGTGCCAATCGAGCGTAATTATGCGAAGCAGCTCGCACTTCTTGCGCTGGGTAAGACGCCGGTATTTTACGCTGGGCCACTTATGGCGCCGGTGGCGTATAAATGGAAGATTAGCTGGAACGAAAATGCCAAGAACGTAGCGGTTTGGAATACATTGCCGGAATTTAGTCACAATGAATTCGCTGGCTGGACAAGTCATCCGGTTGAAAAGCCATTTGCGGTGTTTGATTTAGTAAGCGAGCTTGAAAACCCTAGGGTACTAAAGCGGTTTGATATTAGCGATCGGCTCCTATCTGGTCGCCGACCAAAAGCGACAGTCGTGCCAATTGCTGGTAAGGGTGTGATGGAGCAGCTGTTGTGGGGGTGTATTTTGGGTGAATTTGTGAGTGTGTATGGGGCAGTACTTAATAATGTTGACCCAACGAGGCTTGAGATTGTTGATAAGCTGAAAAAAGAGCTGGCTTAAGTCTGGTAAATACTCAACCACTACCATCCTTTTCAAGGTACCGTTACATGCAAAGAGTCTCCTGATGGAGACTCTTTGGCTGCACTTCGCTTTTAGTACCGTTGCAAAGAAGATAGAGGTCTCGTATTTGTATATCTCTAATGATACTGGCGCAATGATTCGATAGTGTCTTTGCGGGCTGCTTTTAGGGCAGGGTAGAGGCCGAAGAAGAGACCGACAGCAATCATCATGGCAAGTGCAATACCCGCTGTTTGCCAGCTAAATGCTGGGGTAAAGTAGAGGAAAATACTGACAATAAAGGCAGATAAGTAGCCAAAGCCATAGCCAATGAGGCCGCCAAAGCCACTCATAATGAGAGATTCAATCAGGAACTGTGCGACAATTGCACGTTGGCTGGCGCCGACAGCTTTGCGGATACCAATTTCTCGGGTTCGCTCAGCAACACCTACGAGCATAATATTCATAATGCCGATGCCGCCAACAATAAGTGATATAGCGGCGATTGCTGTCATTACGCCTGTCATTGCCTGGAAGAGCTGGCCGGTGGGCTGAGTGATTGCCTTGCCACTGGTGATTGAGAAGTCCTCTTCGCCTTGATGCTGTGATATGAGCTTAGACTTTGCCTGCTTGGCAACGCTTGAAAGACTGGATGATTCTTTAGCAAGCAGGTCGATCTGTTGAATCTGGGAACGTCCTTGGTTAAAATTCTTGCCTTGTTCGAAGCTTACAACTACGGCATTATTGAGGTCGACATTATTGAAGTTGATTGGCGCACTTTCTTGGCGGAGGACACCAACAACTGTAAATTGTTGGCCTCGCATTGTGAATGCTTCGCCAATAGGGTGGTCGGTGTCGAAGAGTGAGATAGCGAGCTGAACGCCGATGACGGCCGTGTTGTTGTCGGCGGTATCATCAAGGAATTTGCCAGAGAGCATGGTGATATTAGAGACCTTGGCAAAATCAGGCGTTGTTGCTAGAACAACACTATTCGGACCAGTTGCATGTTGCGCATGAATTGTACCCTCGATTGTCATAAGTGGTACGGCTGCTTCGACATTTGGCAGTTTTGAAAGTGCGGTTATATCGGCATCCGTGAGAGTACTCGTACTAAAAGATTGCTGCGTGACAGGATTTACAAGTTGATTCGGGTCGTGTGACTTGAATCCAGGCCGAACAACCGCAAGTTTGCCATCAAACGCAGAAACTTGCGTGTCAACCATTTTTCGTACACCATCGCTAATTGCAAGCGTGCATGTTACGCTCGCGATACCAATTGCGATACCAAGCACTGTTAGCAGTGTGCGACCTCGATTACTCTTTAATGAGTGATAGGCGTTCTGGACATGATCGGTGAGAAGTTGGATCATTTGGCTGCCTTTCGTGTCTTTTTACGAGGTGATTTTACTGCTTTTGGAGCTTTTTCTTTGCGTTTTGCGTGCTGGTTTAACGGGACTTTTACAGATTTTTTTGGTGTGGTTGGATCGGGCATTGTACTGGTGTCACTGGCAATTTTACCATCGAGCATCGTAATGACTCGACTTGCATAGCTCGTGAGATTTGGGTTGTGTGTCACCATAATAATTGTGTTGCCTTGTTTGTGGAGCTGACTGAGCTCTTCCATAATTACGTGACTTGAGCGACTGTCGAGATTGCCTGTTGGTTCGTCAGCGAGGATGATGCTCGGATTGTTTACTAGTGCGCGAGCGATTGCTACGCGCTGCATCTGGCCGCCGCTTAGCTGCCATGGCATGTAGTATTCACGTTCTTGTAGGTGAAATGTTTTGAGGATTTCACTCGCGCGCTCAAGTCGTTTTAGATGTGGAATGCCGCTATAGGTAAGCGGAAGGGCTACATTTTCTAGCACGTTAAGGCGATGGATAAGATTGAAGCTTTGGAATACAATGCCAATTTGGCTTGAGCGAATACGCGCGTGTTGCTTGCCTGAAAGGCTCGCGACTGATTTGCCATCGAGATCGTAATCGCCTTCACTGGCGCGATCGAGTAGCCCAATGACGTTAAGTAGTGTAGTTTTGCCGCAGCCGGACGGGCCCATCACAGCAATAAACTCACCTTTTTCAATTGTGAGTGTCACCTCGTTGAGCGCTTTGTGGGCAGTATCCCCAAAACCGTAGCGTTTGGTGAGATCGGTGAGTTGTATAACCGGTGTGGATGTGGTGGTCTTCGGCATCTCTGTCTATTATAGGCACTCTGAGTGTGCGAAAGCAACAGATGGGAAGTGTATAAAATACAACCTTACTATAAAAAGCACAAGGGGTATGACTTTGCTATAATACTAACACTACGGAGAGGTGCAAGAGTGGTTGAATTGGCACGCCTGGAACGCGTGTGTGCTGCAAAGCACCCAGGGTTCGAATCCCTGTCTCTCCGCCATAAAAATACACTGAGCCAGTTGGTTCAGTGTATTTTTATGTCAGCTCGGCTTAACGTCGGCCGAAGATTTCTCGGAGTGAAACTTTACGGCTGTATTCAAGTGCGCCATAGCGGAATACGCGAACGGCAAGCATCAATACAACGGCTGCAGACACGACAAGAATTGGTAGTGCGACTGCAAGTTCCCATGGATGTAGGTTACCAACTGCGTTACGGAGTAGTAATGGAATTGGTGCTGTGAATGGGAAGAGACTTAAGAACCGTACGAGTGGTGCATCTGGGGCTGAAATGAACAGTGTTACAGCATAGAGTGGGCCAAAGATTGCAATCATTACGACGCCGAGGAACTGGCTTGCTTCTTTGGCAGTTGGTACGCTTGAGCCAATCAACACGAGAACACCCGTGAAGAACAGGAAGCTCACAACGAAGACGAGCGCACCTGTCAAAATGCGAGGGATATCAACTGGAAGTGCGGTAAGGTCAATGAATGGCAAGTTGAGCTTGTCGTGGAAGAGTAAGTACCCTGCAAGTGCTGGAAGTACAATGATACAGCCTTGGAAGAGGGAAAGTGCAACTTGCGATACGATTTTACCAATCACCAAAGTGCGCGCCTCGATAGTTGTAAGGATCATCTCGATAACGCGGTTTTCCTTCTCTTCAATCGTACTCGTTAGCATTTGGTTTGCGGAGAACGCGATTAGCATATAGAAGAGAACGAGGAATAGCCCGGGAAGAATCATCTGTTTGACTGGATCGTACTCTTCGCCATCGCGGTAGGTTGTGACGTTAGTTGAAGCTTGATTGCTAATTACGCTCCGTACGTTTACGTCGACCGAATTCTGGATCGATTCTTTTAGAACCATGCTCGCAACGGCATCGTAGCGGCTGTTATTAAAGATACCGACATCTTGGCCATAGACTTCAACAGGGTGCTTGCTGATATCGCTTGGGTAGTAAATGTAACTGTCTACTTTACCTGAAGCGACGTCCTTGATACCTTGTTGTTTATCGGTGATAGTTTTTGCCTTGAGCGCATCAAGGATTGAAGGCTTAATTAGGTGCGTTTCATCGGTAACTTCGATACTGAACGATTGATGCTGGAGCTCTTCGGCAGCCTGGTTGGTTGACTGGTTTGAGAAATAGATAATCGCGAAAATCGCCACCATCATCACTGGGAAGCCGAGGGCCATAATCCAGTAGGATTTCTTTTTGAGTGTGCGAACGATTTCGAATCGAATAACGGTTGAAAGGTTATGCATTATTTTGTCTCCTCGTTTTCATTGCCGTAGACCTGGAGGAATACTTCGTCGAGTGACTTTTTGTTAAACTTCTTCTTCACTTCATCGACGGTGCCATATGCGTGCGACACGCCATCTTTTAGAAGAATAATGTGATCACAGAGGCGTTCGACCTCATCCATTTGGTGGGTCACCATAACAACGGTTGCGCCTTTTGCTTGATGCTCTTCAATAATATCCATCAAGAGCTTGCGGTTGACAGGGTCGAAGCCTTTGGTTGGCTCGTCGAGAATGAGGAGCTCGGGGTTGTCCATAATAGTAATGCCGAGCTGAATCTTTTGCTGCTGGCCGCCAGAAAGCTTGTCGAGGCGCGTGTTTGCTTTATCTGAGAGGTTGACGCGGCTGAGGTAGGCAAGGGAAGCCTCTTTAGCTTCGTCGCGGCTCATACCTTTTAGTTCGCCAAAATAGACCATTGCGTCGATGACAGATTCTTTTTTGTAGAGACCACGCTCTTCTGGTAAGTAACCGAGTTTTACGCCACCAGATACACTGTATGGTTTGCCATCGAGCAGTAGCTCGCCGCCCGTCGGTTGATAAATACCGAGAAGTGCACGAATTGTTGTGGTTTTGCCAGAGCCATTGCTGCCGAGAAACCCAAATGTTTCACCACGCTTTACACTAAATGTAAGGCCATGGATGACCTCGGTGGTGCCGAAGCGCATTTTGAAGTCTTTTATTGTAATTATATTTTCCATATCGTCCACCATTATACACTGTTTATGGTTGGTTTTGGGAGGGTCTACCTCGAGTGTTAATTTACATTTCAGATATACGTGCACTGTATGCTTTATACGCTATATATAGCGTGGTAAAAATTACCATGTACACTACAAGGTGTTATTTACGTGTATTGTCAAAAAAACAAACCAAAACGCTTGAAATCACTATATATAGCGCTTATCATAGTTACTAGACGCTACATATGTAGTAGTTCAGCAAAATAGACACTTATGCAAGTTTGTCGTAAAACTAGCACACCACACTAGTAGGTGACTTTCTTGCGCCCCGGAGGGGTTGGGGTCGGTGAATATAATAACTGTAACAAAGGAATAGAGTATGGCCGGTATTCAAGTCGTAAAACGCGATGGCACCCGTGAAGATTTCGACGCTAATAAGATTAATTTAGCTCTTGTAGCGGCGAGTGAGGGGCTTCCAAACCAAATCCAGAAAGTAGTGGAGGTTGCGACGCAGCTTCAGTTGACACTCTTTGATGGTATTACTACCGAGCAGCTTGATGAATCAGTGATTCACACTGCACTTCAGAACGTTAAAGACGATCCTGACTTTGACAAGATTGCAGCAAGGCTTTTGCTCAAGACTATCTACAAGAACATTTTGGGCGATTATGAGAACGCAGCTGATCTTAAAAAGCTTCACGCCCAGAAGTTCCCTGGTTACATCAAAGCAGCATCAAAAGATGGCTTGCTTGATGAGCGAATGACTGATGGTCGCTTTGATCTTAAAAAGCTTGGTAGTGTGCTTGAGCCAACTCACGATGAACTCTTTAAATATATTGGTGTCGTGACAAACCGCAACCGATATGCACTTCGCAAAAACAGCGGTGCTCCGATGGAAGTGCCACAGTTTACCCACATGCGTATCGCGATGGGCCTTAGCTATAACGAAGAAGATCCAACCGCCTCTGCGATTGATTTCTACGAACACATGGCACGCCTCGAATACGTTGCTGGCGGTTCGACTCGTGTGAACGCAGGGGGTGCGTTTCCACAGCTTTCTAACTGTTTCCTTATGGAAGTACAGGATGATATGGAGTCAATCGCGAAAAGCGTTCGCGACACTATGTGGATTGCGAAGGGCACAGGCGGTATTGGTATTACCATGACTAAGCTTCGTGCGGCTGGTAGCCCTGTGCACACAACCAATACTGAGAGTACCGGCCCAATTCCATTCATGAAGATGGTCGACACAGCACTCTTTGCGGTGAGTCGTAAGGGCAAAAAAGCTGGTGCGGCCGCGATGTACATGGAAAACTGGCACCTGAATTTCCCAGAATTCCTCGACCTTCGCCAGAACTCTGGTGACCCATACTTCCGTACTCGATTCCTCGACACTGCAGTATATATTTCTGATGAGTTTATGAAGCGCGTTGAAAAAGACCAAGAATGGTACATGTTTGACCCAGCTGAAACACCTGACCTCCCTGAGCTTTATGGTGAAGCGTTTAGTGCTCGTTACAAAGAGTACATCAAGATGGCTGATGCTGGTAAACTGCGTGTGTTTAAGACTATTCCAGCACGCCAGCAGTTCAAGGCGATTCTTACACAGCTTCAGGCCGGTAGTCACCCATGGGTGACTTGGAAAGACACGATTAACACCCGTGCGCTTAACAACAACACTGGTACTATCCACTGTTCGAACCTTTGTACTGAGATTACACTGCCTCAGGACGAGAAGAATACATCTGTTTGTAACCTTATTAGCATCAACTTGAGCCGTCACCTCACCCCAGAAAAGACATGGGAATGGGACAAGCTTGAGCAGTCTGTACGCAGCGCTGTTCGCCAGCTCGATAACCTCTGTGACATTACTAACACACCAATTCCTGAGGCTATGAACTCAAACCTTCAGAACCGTGCGATTGGTCTTGGTATGATGGGCTTCACTGATGTGATTGAAAAGCTTGGCTTTAGCTATGAAAGCGACCAGGCGTACGACCTTATCGACAAGCTTACTGAGTTCATCAGCTACCACGCTATCGACGAATCTGCGGATCTTGCGACAAGCCGCGGTAGCTACCCGCAGTACAAGGGGAGTGGTTGGAGCAAGGGTTACTTGCCAATCGATACACTCGACCAGCTTGCGACAGACCGTAAGGTTAAGGTAAAGGTAAACCGCAAGGCGCACCTCGACTGGGAACTTCTCCGTAAGAAGGTTAAGAAGGGCATGCGCAACGCAACGCTTATGGCAATTGCGCCAACTGCAAATATCGGCCTTGTGGCTGGTACGACCCCTGGCCTTGACCCGCAGTTTGCTCAGATTTTCTCACGCAGCACGTTGAATGGTAAATTCCTTGAAGTTAACACTAACCTTGTAAACGACCTTCGCGAACTTGGTATCTGGGATGAAGTAAAGGATGAAGTGCTTGCTAACCTTGGCGACATCCAGACTGTTGAAGCGGTTCCACAGCGAATAAAAGATGTATACAAGACAAGTTTCCAGCTTAGCCCGTATGCATTTATCGAAGTAGCCGCACGCGCGCAAAAGTGGGTTGACCAAGCAATCAGCCGTAATATGTATCTTGAAACTCGCGACATCGATGAATATGTCGAGATTTACACAGAGGCATGGCGCCGTGGCCTTAAGACAACGTATTATCTACATGTGAAGCCACGTCATCAGGCTGAGCAGTCGACAACTAAGGTGAACAAATCTGAAGACATTGCAGCACGTACGGGTGCTAAAAAAGTTGGATTCGGATTCGCAAAGTCATAAAAGGAGGGGATAAAAAATGAACGCATCAACAATCATCAACGACAACATGTCACTCGAAGAGAAGCTGCAGGCTATTTCAGACGCAATGGAGCAGGCGCAGACAACTGCTAACGAAGAAGCTGCAGCACGTGGCGAAATTGCAGCACCGCTTGATCCAGCGGATCTCACGCAGTGCGAAGGGTGTCAGTAGGAGGAAATATGGCAGGAATTTTAGGCACAGGTGTCCAGGATGGATTACTACTTAAACCAATCCACTATCAGTGGGCAAAAGATTTATACGACCAGGCAGTTGCGAACACATGGTTTCCAAACGAAATTCAGCTTGCACAAGACCTTGCAGACTGGAAAAAGTTGAGTGAAGAAGAGAAACACGCGTTTACCTTCTTAGTAAGCTACTTTAATCCAAATGAGTTGCTCGTGAATAAGGCGCTCGCATTCGGTGTTTACCCATATGTAAATGCCGCTGAATGCCACTTGTACCTTGCAAAGCAGATGTGGGAAGAAGCAAACCACTGTATGAGTTTTGAGTACATTCTTGAAACATTCCCAATCGACCGCGAAAAGGCTTACGAAGCGCACGTTGAAATCCCATCAATGGCGCGCAAAGAGGAATTTGAGACTAAGTACATCAAGCGCATGACTGAGGATACGCTTGATATTACTACAACTGAAGGTAAAAAAGATTTCATCCGTAACCTCGTTGCGTATAACATCATTCTTGAAGGTGTATGGTTCTACTCTGGATTTATGGTAGCGCTAAGCTTCCGTCAGCGTAACTTGCTCCGTAACTTTGGTAGCCTTATGGACTGGATTATCCGCGACGAAAGTCTTCACCTAAAGTTTGGTATGAACTTGATTCTTACGACACTTGAAGAGAACGAAGACCTGCAGGATCCAGAATTCGCTGAAGAGATTAAGCAGATGATTTTGGACGCTGTTGAGATGGAGATGGAATACAACAACGACCTACTTCCTAAGGGTATCCTTGGCCTTAACGCAGACTATGTAAACCAGTACGTGAAGTACCTCACTGACCGTCGCTTTGAAGAACTTGGCTTTGGCACTCACTACAACGTCGATAACCCAGCGAAGTGGATGGCGGCAGCCAACGACACGCTCGAGCTTGTGAACTTCTTTGAAAGCACCAACACTAGCTACGAAGTTAACGCCGGCGGCAAGAAGAAAGACTAACAGGGTAATTTAGCAAATGACGGGCGTGGCATTTTAACGAATACCGCGCTCGTTTTTGTCAGCAAGGGAAATATGAAGACTGAAATTGAAGTAAAGTTCTGCGATATCGATATCGACGCAACGCGTGAAATATTAGCGCGAACTGGGGCAGTTTGTGAGCAGCCTATGCGGCTGATGCGACGAGTTATTATTGAGACAGAGGCCCTTGCACAGCGTAATGCCTTTATTCGAGTACGCGATGAGGGCCACCGTACGACTCTTACGTATAAGCAATTCGACGAGGCGTCACTTACTGGAGCTAAAGAAATTGAAGTCACCGTTAGTGATTATGATTCAACCGTGGCGCTGCTTGCACAAGTAGATTTGCTTCATAAATCTTTCCAGGAATCACGTCGAGAAACATGGACGATGGCGGGTGTCGAGATTGTGATTGATGAATGGCCTCACCTTAATCCATTTGTAGAGATTGAGGGTGAGTCTGAGACTGTCGTTAGGGATGCGGCAAAAGAATTGGGATTTGATTGGAATGAAGCAGTTTTCGGCTCAGTAACAGAGGCGTATCAGCATCAATACCCTAAGGGTAATGCGCGAGAAGTGGTTAATATACCTCGAGTAGCTTTTGATGAGCCGCTTCCTGCAATAATAAGTGGCATAGGAGTATCGCATGAATCGTAAAGTACGTATTGCACGAGTAGCTTCGCTACTTGGCCCGGCATTTGTTGCAGCTGTTGCTTATGTTGACCCGGGTAATTTCGCTGCTAACTTTAGTGCTGGTGCGAAATATGGTTATTTGCTTCTTTGGGTGCTTATATTTGCCAACCTCATGGCAGGTTTAGTGCAGTATTTGTCAGCAAAGGTAGGTGTTGTAACCGGACAGAGCTTGCCGCAAGTGATTGCTTCGCGTTTAGGGCGTAAGTCTCGCATTGCCTATTGGATACAAGCCGAACTTGTTGCGGCAGCGTGTGATCTTGCTGAGGTAGTTGGTGGGGCGATCGCGCTACAGCTACTGTTTAATGTGCCACTCGTTGCGGGAGGTATTATCACTGGCCTTGTCTCGCTCTTGTTGCTTGCGACCTATACACGAAAAGGCCAATATATCTACGAACGAGTTATTATTAGTCTCCTTCTTGTCATTCCGATTGGCTTCGTTGTTGGGCTTATTATGCACCCGCCACAAGCTGGACAACTTATTACAGGTGTTATGCCGCGACTTGAAGGTAAGGAAACGATCCTGCTTGCCGTTGCGATGCTTGGTGCAACAATTATGCCACACGTGATATATCTTCACTCTGCGCTTAGCCGCGACAAGCATGGTAAGGTAGAGACGAAAAAATTGCAGCCGATTCTTCGAGCCACTAAGATAGATGTTGCGATTGCTATGATGCTTGCTGGTGGAGTTAATATCTCAATGCTTGTCCTTGCGGCTTCGGCGCTACAGGGGAGTGCTGCATCTGAGTCTTTGCAAGGAATCTTCCAATCGCTTGGTACGACTTTAACGCCACTTGTTGCGTGGCTCTTTGCGCTAGGTCTGCTCGTATCGGGCTTTGCCTCGACGGCGGTTGGTACGCAGGCAGGTGATGCTATTATGCACGGGTTGCTTAAACGACGCGTTTCGCCACTTATTCGTCGCGTCATCGTGATTATCCCTTCTATCATTATCCTTGCGCTTGCTGTGGATCCGACACAAATCTTGCTCGTGTCGCAGATTACGCTTAGTTTCGGTATACCATTTGCGCTTATTCCGCTCGCTATTACAACAAGCAGTAAGGATATTATGGGTGAGGCAAAGAACACGCGTCCTATTACTGCGGCAATCTACCTTATTACGGCGTTTGTCAGTGCGCTTAACCTTGTGCTGATCTGGCTCACTATTACTGGAGCGCAGTAGGCTCTTGCGAAAATAGTGTTGAGGGGTAATAATAAAGGTAAATTAAGCAAATATCGCTCACTGTTAGCGTATTGATTAGGGGCTGTCACCGTATATTGCGTAGAATAAACAACATACTACACTAGATATGGTGTAGGTGCGCGAAATATGCTATACTGAAACCCCATGGAGATGAAAGATCACATGGCAAAAAAGACACAGTATATTTTTGTAACAGGGGGTGTTCTCTCGGGGGTAGGTAAGGGTATTACAGCGGCAAGTATCGGTACGGTGCTCGCTGCAAAAGGCCTCTCTGTTTCGGTACAAAAGTGCGACCCGTATCTTAATGTAGATGCGGGTTTACTTAATCCCGCCGAACACGGCGAATGTTTTGTGACAAAAGATGGCGCAGAGACAGATCTCGATCTTGGCCATTACGAGCGATTTTTAGATCAAGAATTCACGCAGAAAAACGCTACGCTCAGTGGCCGTTTGCTGCGTGATTTAATTGCCGATGAGCGCGCTGGTAAATTTGGTGGTAAAACCATTCAGCTAGTGCCACATCTTACTAATGCAATTCAGGAGTCTATTTCTGTAGCAAGCGAAGGTAGTGATGTTCATATTGTTGAAATTGGCGGTACGGTGGGAGATTATGAAGGCCTCGCATTTATTGAGGCAATTCGTGAGTTTGGCCGTAAAGTTGGTACTGAGAACTCGCTATACATTCATGTCGTGTATGTGCCATTTATTGGTACGAGTAAAGAATTTAAGAGTAAGCCTGCTCAGAATGCTATGAACGATCTTCGTGGCTTTGGCATTGTGCCAGATGCTGTGATTGTTCGCTCTGATGATCTGGCGCCTGATTCTGTACGTAGCAAGGTTGCGATGTTCGGTGGTGTGTCTGAAGATAATGTATTGATGATGCCAAATGTATCGAGCGTATTCTTGATTCCTGAACGTATCGCTACGAGTAGTATTATGCCACTCCTTGAGCGATTTACCGGTAATACTGTAGAGCCAGATTTGTCGGCGTGGCGAGATCTTGCAAAGCGCCAGGCGACTAACTTCCCGCATAATGTTACGATTGGTCTTGTTGCTAAGTATCTCGATAACGAAGACACGTACTTGTCTGTACTTGAGGCACTTAAATCTGCGTCGTGGAGCGAGGGCGTTAATCTCAATATCAAATGGATTAACGCTGAGACAGCAACCGATGAAGACTTTGCGGCTGTTGATGGCCTGCTTGTGCCTGGTGGGTTTGGCTCGCGTGGTGTTGAGGGCAAGATTGCTGCAGCACGATATGCGCTTGAAACGGGCAAGCCTTATCTAGGTATTTGTCTTGGCCTGCAAGTAGCAGTAATCGCTGCAGCGCGCCGTGCGGGTATCGCAGATGCGAACTCGGCTGAGTTTGATGCAAACACTACACACGATGTTGTGTACATTATGGATGGTCAACAGGGTAAGGAATCGACGGGCGGAACACTTCGTTTGGGTGATTACCCAGCACAGCTTAGTGAGGGTAGTCTTGCAGAGAGGTTATATAGTGCGCAGGATGTTACTGAACGCCACCGCCACCGCTACGAAGTGAACCAGGCGTATCGCGAGACAATCACAAAAGGTGGACTTACTATTAGTGGTACGAGCCCTGACGGCAAGCTTGTTGAATTTGTTGAAGGTGCAGGCGATAGCTTCTTTATCGCAACGCAGGCGCACCCAGAATTCCGCTCACGCCCCATGCGGGCGCATCCATTGTTTGTTGGATTGATCAACGCAAGTCGCCGTTAGCCGTTAAAGGCTTGGACGGTACTAAGACTATAGTAGAGACGGGAGCCATTGTAACGTAAGGCTCCCGTATTTATGTTGCCGTCATCTTTTGCTTGATCGGTTGCGAGGGCCAGTGCACTATCGATGCTATCGAGGCAAATATTCACACCACCCGTCATGCCGCCAGCGGGGTACGTGTCACCGTCGTTGTCGTAGAACCAGTTTGTACCTTGGCTTGGTGGGTGTTGCATAAAGTTGCCAAAACTTGTCGCGCTGATGATTTGTTGGAGTGTTGGGTTAGATGCCGCGCCTGCAAACCCTACGTCATTTGGCCAAGTTGTGTCACCTTTATTCGTTAAGTAAAGGCGGAAACTCTTATCAACTTGCATGATACTGGTCCATAAGGCTGTGACGCGAGATCGTTGCTGTATTCCGTTGTAGGCCACAATTGTAATCGCAGCAAGAATGGCAATGATAACAATCACAATAAGCAGCTCAACGATTGTAAACCCACGCCGTTTCATATTGCTAGTGTATGTATCTTTACGGCCTCCGTCAAGTTGACATTTTATACTGTTTATGCTAGTATAAATTTATGGCAGAAGAAAAACAAACACCACAAAATGAGCCAGTAAACGACACCCTAACAGCAGACGACATGGACATGCTCCGTGAAGTATTGCAAGATGCACATTCGCGAGGAATTGTGCCGGTTTCGGTCTACAAACAAGACGACCTTGCTATTGATGAATTTTAGCTGGTTTGCCGAAGGTGTATCACCTCTGGTAAAATAGCAGTATGGAAAAAACAGTAGCTGCTATTATCTCGATTGTTCAAGAATTGTATTCGGTTGATGTGCGAGTACAGCTTGATCGGCCAGACCCAAAGTTTGGTGATTATTCGACGAACGTAGCATTGCAGCTTGCGAAACAAGTCGGCAAGAATCCGCGTGATATTGCAGTGGAAATTGTCGAAAAGCTTAAGGCGACAGGCGATTATGCAGACGTAACTGTCGCAGGCCCTGGCTTTATCAATCTGACCCTTGGCGCCAAGGCGCTCCTTGATTTGACTCGAATTAACCCTGAGCAGATTCGTTCGGGGCAGACTGTGGTGATTGAAACGAACAATCCGAACCCATTTAAGGCTATGCACATCGGCCATGCCTACAATGCAATTTTGGCTGATACGATGGCAAATCTTTTGGCGGTGAGTGCTGCAACGGTACGCCGCGTGAGCTACCATGGCGACGTTGGTACACATGTTGGTAAAAGCATGTGGGCAATCCTAAAAGAAACTGGCGGGGATATTGCGAAGCTTGAGGCAATCCCAGTAGACGAGCGCAATGCATTTATGAACAAAATGTATGCAACTGGTGCGCAGGCGGCGAAAGATTCCGAGGAAGCAAAGAAAGAAATTGACGAGCTTGCGAAGCAATCATTTGTGCTTGATGATTCTACCTACAAAGCGATCTACGACATGTGCGCAGCATGGAGCTACGAGCAGATTGATAGGATTGTTGCACGTATCGGTAACGTGCCAATCGAGCGCCGCTATGTAGAGAGTGAAACCGAAAAGCCGGGTAAGGAGCTTATTATCGCGCATACACCTGGCGTGTTTACGCAGTCTGATGGCGCGTATATTTTTGAGGGCAGCAAGTATGGTTCGTTTGACAATGTCTATATTGGTTCGCATGGCAATGGCCTCTACGGTGCACACGATATGGGTTTGGTGCAGCTTAAATATGCTGATTACCCACAGCTTGACCAGAGCATTGTGGTAACTGGTGGTGAGCAGGCAGCTTACTTTAAGGGTGTAATTGCAGCAAGCGAGCTTGCAATCCCTGAACTGAAGGGTAAACTATTTAATTATCCAACTGGCCTTGTAAAACTTACTACCGGTAAGATGAGCTCGCGTACTGGCGATGTTGTTGCGATTGACTGGCTGTTTGATGAGTTTGGTAAGGCAATCACTGAGCGCGGTGGTGTGGCAGTTGATGAAATTATTGCAGGTGCACTTCGCTACCAGTTCTTGAAGGTGAAAATTGGCGGCGACGTAGTGTTTGACGTGAATGAGGCGGTGAGCTTGACCGGTAACACCGGTAGCTATTTGCAGTACGCTCATGCGCGCGCGCGACGTATTCTGGATAAATCATCAAGTACAATTACGTATCCGACTGATGTACATGACGAAGACCGTAGCTTAGTACGAAAGCTTGGTGAGTACCACGAAGTAGTGAACCGTGCGCTTGAGTTGCTCGAGCCGCACCACATCTGCACCTATTTGTTTGAACTAGCGCAGGAATTTAACCGTTACTACGAGCAGCACCAGGTGATTGGTGACGAACTTGAGACGCACCGCGTAGGGTTGGTCGCTGTATATGCAGATACGCTAAAGGCGGGTCTCACTATACTTGGTATCCATGCGCCTGAGAAAATGTAATTAGAAAAGCGAGTGAGATATGGCAACGAATAAGAAGCAAGAAACTGAAATCCGCCGCGACGAAGATAATAAGATCGAGCGTGCTGCACGGATACGCAATGTATTTAGCAACCAAGGTGCTGGATTTATGAACTTTATTCGGCAGCAAGGTGTGGTTGGGCTTGCGATCGGTTTAGCAGTTGGTACTGCAGCAGGTGCGAGCGTGAAGGCGATTGTTGATAACTTGATTAACCCACTTGTCGCGCTGATTACGCAGGGTGTGAATCTGAATAATCTTAAGTGGGTGCTTGAAAAGGCAAATGGATCACATGCTGAAGTTGCAATTGGTTGGGGTGCAATACTCAGCTCACTCATTACGCTACTTGCGACGGCGTTGGTTGTGTATATCGCTGTGCACTATGCAAAGCTTGATCGAATCGATAAAAAGAAAGAGGACGCAAAATAGTGAAAAAAGCTTTTAAGCCAGAGCGCATTTTGTGGGTTGATCTTGAGATGACTGGTCTCGACCCGATTGAAGATCGTATCCTAGAGGTTGGCGCAATTGTTACTGATTGGGATTTTAAAGAAATTGCTCGGTTTGAGGCTGTTAAAAAGGTTGGTCCGAACCTCATGAAACAGCGCATGGTGGGTGAGTTTTGGGATGAATTCTCAGACGTGCGTGATGCGTTGATTGCTCAGAACGAAGGTGGTAAGAACGGTCGCACTGTTGAGAATGAACTCCTCGCATTTATTGATGAATATATTGGTACTGAAGGCAAAGTACTGCTTGCAGGTAACTCTATTCACCAAGATAGGCGGTTTATCGCTAATGAGTGGCACCGACTGGACGCGCGACTCCACTACCGCATGCTTGATGTGAGTGCCTGGAAAGTGGTATTTGAAGGCAAGTTCAAAAAGAAATTTGCGAAGCCTGAGGCGCATCGGGCGATTGATGATATTCGTGGAAGTATCGAAGAGCTGCAATATTATTTGAAGAAGGTAAAAGCATGACACATAAAGATTTAGAACAGTATTTGCTAAGCTTCCCGGGCGCATGGCTTGACTATCCATTTGGCGAGGGAACAGCTGTGTATAAGGTTGGCCATAAAGACGTGCCAGGCGAAGACGAGAAGATGTTTGCACTCATTGCCGAGGGGAGTAACCCTGTGCGCGTGAGTTTGAAGTGTGACCCGCTGCTTGCTAAGCACCTCCGTGAGAAATACGAAGAGGTGCAGCCAGGGTATCATTTGAACAAGAAGCACTGGAATACGGTTATCTGTAGCGGCCAGCTATCAGACGAGGAAGTGAAAGACTTGGCGCGCCTTAGCTACAGACTCGTAACCGAATAATTACGACTTTGTTGCGTCGAATGTTGAGTAGGCCTTGAGCACAAGGTCGATATTGCTGAGCGCAGTATCGCAGAATGATAGGAGCTCCTTAGAGCCGGTGGTTTGCTTGAGTTTTGCGATGCGCGAACGAAGTACGGTGAGCTCGTAGGTCATCTGACTCGTGTAAGTACGATCAAGCGTGCCGCGTTGGTATGCGTTTTCGAGTGTCGTGGTTAATTTTGTGGCGTAAGTCTTTTCAGTTTTTGAAGTACTCGAGCCAGCATCGTTTTTGAGTTTGCGCTCGGTAAGGATGGTATTCATGCTGGTTGTCATGCTTGAAAGAGACGAAGAGAGTGCGGCGTTCGCCTGGGAGATTTGGTCTTCGGCGAGATGGGTTTGCTCTGTCTTGGTGACGCTTTGTAATGTGGCAATTCGCGCAGAGATAGGGATAAGCTGGTCGTTTGCGCTCGGGCCACCAGAAGCAGTAATGAGGATAAGTGCAAAAACAGCCGCAATGATGCCACCACCAATAAGTCCAAATACAGCGAAGCGGTTTACGACGCGTTGCTCTTTTGGTGCAATTTGATTGAGGTAATCGATGCTGTATTCAGGAGACTGGCCATTGGCGCCCGATGGTGGAGTGAATGGAGCTTGTGGTTGGTAGCCAGGCATGGGTGCGGGCTGTGGTGGCTGATATGGCGCTTGCTGTTGCATTTGTGGCTGATTAGGCCATGATGCTTGCTGTGGTGGCATTTGAGGAGCCTGCTGTAATGGCTGTGGCTGTTGCCAGGTATTTTGTTGTGGCTGAGGATTCCCTGAAGGCTGAGGCTGACCCCACCCACCAGGAATAGGAGGTACGCCATTAGGCGAAACTCCTGGTGGGTTCTGGTCAGATTGTCCTTGCGGATTCATAGTTATATTAAACCACAAGCGAGTACCCAGAGGAAGAGCTAGCAAGAGAAAGTTCTACACTAGTACTAAAGAGGTGCAGAAGTTATACTAAGTAGTATGCAGGATGCCAAAGAGGAGGTGCGCAGTCGGCTCAATATCGAAGACGTGATTGGTGAATATGTTCAGCTGAAACGAGCTGGGCGTAACTATAAAGGTCTGAGCCCGTTTAGCGGTGAAAAAACACCGAGTTTTTACGTGAGTCCTGATAAAAATATTTGGCATGATTTTAGTAGCAATAAGGGTGGTGATATCTTTACTTTTGTGATGGAAGTAGAGGGTATGGATTTTCGCCAAGCACTCGAGCACTTAGCGCGCAAAGCAGGTGTGGAGCTAATGGAGTATGAATCGCCAGATGCGAAGCGACGAGCATTTTTGAAGAAGCGCGCAATAGAGGCGAATGAACTTGCGGCACGATATTACCAGCAGAACCTCCTGCGCAACCAACATGCGCTTGAGTATGTGTTTAAAAAGCGCAAATTATCGAAGCAAGTCGTGCAGGATTTTCAGATTGGCTATGCGCCAGATAATGGCTCGGCGCTGACAAACTTCCTTTTGAAGCGCGGATTTAGCAAGCAAGAAATTGGCGATGCGGGCCTTGCGAACCGGTATGGCGGGGATATGTTTAGAGGGCGCATGATGGTGCCCTTGATGGACCCGAGCGGGCAAGTGATTGGGTTTACTGGCCGTATTATTGGTGATGTGCCTAATGCACCGAAGTATCTGAATACCCCACAGACGCTGGTGTACGATAAAGGCCGACATATTTTTGCACTGAGCCAGGCGAAAGAAGCAATCCGTAAAGTGGAATATGTGGTGATGGTAGAGGGTAACTTGGATGTCGTGAGTAGTCACCAGGCAGGTGTACGACAAGTTGTGGCAACAGCTGGCACGGCGATGACTGAATCGCACCTGCGGGCGATGAAACGACTTACGGGCGATGTACGATTGGCATATGATAGCGATAAGGCAGGTGTGGCGGCAACTGAACGAGCAATCGGCTTGGCTTCGCAGGTAGGTATCGAACTTACTGTTATTACGCTCGCCGATGATGCGAAGGACCCTGACGAGCTGATTCAGATTTCACCGAAGAAATGGCAACAAGTGATCGACGAGGCGGTGCCGGCTGTGGAGTGGGTACTTGAACAGTACGCGGCACGGGTCGACCTAACAACTGCAGCAGGTAAGCGGGAGTTCACGACGGCAGGGCTTAAGATTGTGGCGACACTCGGTGACCCTATTGAACAAGAATATTATGAACAAAAGATTGCTGATATGTCGGGGAGCTCACTCGAGGCGGTGCGCTCGAAGCGTGCTGGCGAAGTGAAGCCTGAAGTGAAGCTGCGTGAAGTGAAAACTCAGCCGAAGCAGAATTCTAATGACGATGAACAATATATTTATGAGGATGAATTGCTTGCTGTAGCTGCGGTTGATGCCCCAAGCCAAGAGATGTTTGAACATCTTGACACAAGCTATTTCCACGGCGAAGAACGGCAGGCGCTGGCGCGCTACTACGTGAGTAACGGCGGCAAGGCACTTGACGATACGCCAGAAGAGTTGCAAAAGTACGATACCTATGTAAAAATAGTATTATTGCGCGCTGATGAGCGGTATATAAAGCTGGATAGCAACGAGCGCTATTACGAAACAGCCCGCCTCATAAAGCAGATGAAACAAGAACACATGAAACAAACTCGAGATACATTGACCGCAGAGCTGCGCGAAGCCGAATCTAACGGTGACGACGCTCGTGCGATGCAATTGCTCGTCCAGCTAAATGAACTAACAAAGGAGATAGCGCGTGGCAAACGATGACCAAATCCCAACTGGCGACCGTGAAGAAGATGAATTGATGAACATTGATCCGGATGAACCTGCGATCGATGAATTGATGGACGAAGATGAGGATACTCCTGAAGATATCCTGAACTCAGGCCAATATTTTGATGATATTTCTGATGACTCAGTGCGTTTACACCTTCGTGAAATTGGTAAAATCCCACTCCTTTCAGCTGAAGAAGAGCTTGCGCTTGCACAGCGTGTAGTAAAGGGTGACAAGAAAGCTAAAGATAAGATGGCTGAAGCGAACATGCGCCTTGTCGTGAGTATCGCGAAGCGTTATAGTGGCCGTGGTCTTGATTTCCTTGACCTTATTCAGGAAGGTCACACCGGGCTTTTGCGCGCTGTTGAGAAGTTTGACCCAGATAAGGGATTCAAGTTCAGTACGTACGCGACATGGTGGATCCGCCAGGCGATTACCCGTGCAATTGCTGACCAGGCGCGTACGATTCGTATTCCTGTGCACATGGTTGAGACTATCAACAAGTTGCTTCGTACGCAGCGCCGCATGACTCAGGAGCTTAACCGCGAACCAACCATCGAAGAGCTTGCAAAAGAACTTGAGATGGAGCCAGAGCGCGTTGAATACGTTATCAAGATTAAGCAAGATATTTCGAGCCTTGATGCTGGTGTCGGTCGTGATGGTGAAGATGAAGATAGCGTACTCGGCGACTTTATCGAAGATGAAGACGGTGCGACACCGGAAGAATCTGCAAGCAGCCAACTTTTGAAAGAGCAAGTTCAGTCGGTGCTTTCGACGCTTTCAGAGCGTGAGCAGAAGATTATCAAGATGCGCTTTGGCTTAGAGAATGGTAAGAGCCATACGCTCGAGGAAGTAGGCCAGGAATTTGCGGTGACTCGTGAGCGTATCCGCCAGATTGAGGCGAAAGCGCTTGCGAAACTGCGCAAGCACAAAGATGCTAAGAAGCTTTACGAATACCTACAATAGGGAAGAGATGTAACTAAGAACGACGCTTGTAGAGGCGTCGTTTTTAGTTACTAGGCGGTTTTGTTGATCGGCTGATTGGCGCTACAAGTGGTAGCGTCGCCGTCGCCCAAATATGACGAGACGGGGAGGTTATTTTCGGATGAGAAATAGATAATTTGTGCACCCGCGAGTCCACAGGCGCGGTACATAATTGTGTTGTCATCGGTTGGCGGTACGGCGGTGACATGAATGCGTGTTTTAGTAAGGCTTGAGCTTGGATCTTTTTCAAAGTCACTTACTGACTGCGGGTAGGAACGATGTGCTGCATAGTAACTCTCGGCGAGTTTTGTTACGGTGCCGGCGGCGTGTTTCGCATCGGCATTTTTTGCCGCTTCTTGAATACCAGCATACTGAGTGCTGATTATGATAACGAGAAATGTAAGTACAAACACGGCGACGGTGTTGATGATAATCCCGATAATGCCAAGTGCGGTAGGGGCTTTTGCTTTTTTAGATTGAATGAATGAAATGATTGCGAGCACGAACCCAAATGGCGCGAGGCCGAGAAATGCAAGAATAACCCCGATAATGCCAGTTGCCTGCCCGGGATTTGGTGTACGAGCAGAATCGCTTGACGCGGTAGAAGGTGCTGATTGTTGATCCATATTACTTATAGTTATAGCACGTGGTGACTATAAAAAGCGCGTTTCGTCGAGTAATTGGTCAACTTGTTTATGTAGCGTATCGAGGCTGCCTTCGTTGGTAAGGTAGTGGTCGGCAATAGCGATAGGACCACCCTTTTCGAGATTTTCAATTTCGGCCCAGTCGCGTGAATTTGCTTCCTCTACAGTCAGTGGGCGAATAGGGCGGTTAGTGAGGCGATGATGGCGTAGGTTTTTTGGCGCAACGACCGCAGCGACCGTGAGCTCGCCAGGGAATTCGTGCTTGAGAATTTTGTATTCAGTCCAGGTGTAGAGGCCGTCGGCGACGATGCGGCGCTGGCCCGCTGCAATAAGATCACGAATTTCTTTCACGATACGGTTAACGACGAAGTCTTTGCCCTCTTGAGCGCGAATATCTTCACGGAATTGTTTTTCATTTTCGGCCGTCCACTCAATGCCGGCTTCTTTCATGGCGCCGAGAATAACGCCGCCAAAATATACCTTTGGGACGCCTTTTTCGGTAACGTAATTTACTACTTCGGATTTGCCGCTGCCTGTAAGGCCAACGATTGCAAGAATTTTTGTTCCGGTATCGTGGTGTTCAGTCATAACACTAGTGTAACAGAGATGGATTATGCTTGTATATATTCGTACTAGTATTTTGCTCACGACCCCGATGGTATACTGGTACTATGAGCAAACCAAAACGTCTTGTAATTATCGATGGTAAGTCAGTTTTCTACCGTGGCTACTATGCAATGCCAAATCTCAGTACTGCTGACGGTACGCCAACGGGGGGTGTATATGGCTTTGCTGCGCTCAGTATTGAGCTGATTAAAAAGCTGAATCCAGACTACGTTTGCGTGGCATGGGATAAGCCAAAAACTAACATTCGTAAGCGGCTAGAGATCTACCCGGAATATAAAGCGGGTCGTAAGCCTGCGCCAGCTGATTTTTACGCACAGATTCCGATCTTGCACGAGTTGCTTTCGGCATTTGGTTGGCCACTGTACGAGCTTGATGATTACGAAGCAGATGATATTATGGCGACGCTGGCACACGAGGCTGCAAAGCAGGGAATTGAAGTCTGTTTGATTACAAGTGACCTTGATGCGTTGCAGGCGATTGAGCCATTAGTGCACGTGTATGCGCTTAAAAAAGGCCTGACGAACATCGATTTGTTTGAGCCAAAAAGCTTTACCGAAAAATATGGGTTACGCGTCGACCAGTTTCTTGATTTGAAAAGCTTGAAGGGTGATTCGAGTGATAATATCCCTGGTGTGCCTGGCATTGGTGAAAAGACGGCAACGCAGCTATTGCAGCAATTTGAAACGCTCGATGGTATTTACGAGAACCTTTGGCAGGTGAAAGATAGTGTTCGCCGCAAGCTTGAAGACGGTAAAGACATGGCGTACATGAGTAAAAAGGTGGCCGAACTTTGGTTTGACGCACCGATTAAACTCGACCTGCCATCGATGGACTGTACGCTGCTTGACACAGCTAAGTTAAAAGAATTACTTGGCACACTTGAGTTTAAGAGTTTACTGCGTGGTTTGCCTGATTATATGCAAGATCATTCACCATCAGCCGCGCAAACATCCAGTGATGTTACGGATGTCACTGAGCTACCTGCGAGTCAGGCTAAGGCGACACTTTTGATGGCAGAAGCGTTGATCGTATGGCTTGATGGTGGTGATGTTTGGCTGAGTCATGAGCATGGGAAGGCAGCGAAATTACCGATTAAAGAAGCAATTGAGATCACTCAGCATGTGCCGATTGTCGGACATGATACGAAGGTGGTCTTGAAAGCGTTTCTTGCTGCAGGCGCAAAAACATTGCCAGTGATTGCGCATGACACGGCGCAGGGATCATTCCTACTTAATCCACTCCGTAAGTCGCGTGAGCTTTCGGATTTAGTTGGGTTTGAATCGATTGACGATGCAAAGGTAGCAATTAGCGCAATTTGGGCACTATATGATGAGCAGAAGCCGGCGCTAGAGGCGCTTCCAAACCTCGCAAAAGTAGCGCACACGATGGACTTTCCGTTAATCCCCGTACTCGCGCGCATGGAGTATCGAGGCATTCGACTCGATAGCGATATGCTTGCCAAGATGGACGTGACGCTCGCGAAACAGATTGAGCAAATTCAGGACCAAATGCATGAAATGGCAGGACGTACGTTTAATATTGCGAGCCCATCACAGCTAGCTGAAGTGTTGTTTACGACTTTGCAACTGCCAACATTTGGTATTAAAAAAGGCAAAACAGGGTATAGCACAGGCCAGAAAGAACTGGACAAACTGCGCGGCCAGCACCCGATTATTGAGTTGATTGAGCAGTACCGTGAGCTTACAAAGCTGCAAAATACCTATGTGCAGACATTGCCAAAGCAAGTGGACGAAAAAGGATTTATCCACACAACGTTCAATCAAGATGTAGCGGCAACTGGGCGACTGAGTAGTATTGATCCGAATTTGCAGAATATCCCGATTCGTACCGAGCTTGGGCGTAAGATTCGTGATGCGTTTATTCCTGAAAAGGGCAACGTGTTTGTGAGTGCTGATTACAGCCAGTTTGAGCTTCGTCTTGCGGCAGTGCTTGCGGGTGATGAGAAGATGACAGGTGACTTTAATTCGGGTATGGATATCCACGCTAAAACTGCAAGTGATGTGTATCATGTGCCACTTGATGAAGTCACGAAAGAGCAGCGTAGGCGAGCGAAAGTGGTGAACTTCGGTGTGCTGTACGGCATGAGTCAGCACGGACTTGCGGCTGCGGCAAACATGAGTTTTGCTGAGGCACAACATTTTATTGATGAGTATTTCCGTGTACGGCCTGAAGTGAAGAAGTATATTGATGCGACTATTAAAAAAGCGCACGATGAGGGATTTGTCGAGACATTATTTGGTCGCCGACGCCCGACTCCAGATGTGAAGTCGAGTAACTTCGTTGTTCGCTCGGCTGCTGAGCGTGCTGCTGCGAACATGCCAATTCAGGGTACTGAGGCGGACCTTATGAAGCTTGCTATGATTAAAGTGGATGAACAACTTAATGGTCGCGGCGAGCAGGTATTGCAGATCCATGACTCGATTTTGATTGAGTGTAAAAAAGAGCGTGCCGAAGAAATTAGCACAATGCTCAGCGAGACAATGGAACAAATTTACCCGGAACTTGGTGTGCGACTGCAAGTTGATGTACATACTGGTGAGAATTGGGGAGAAGTATAGATGAAAATTGCGATTAAAAAGTTGCATGAGCAAGCGGTGTTGCCGGAATACCAGACTGAACAGGCGGCTGGTATGGATGTTGTTGCATGTATTGATGAAGCTATCACGCTTGAGCCGCACCAGCGGACTATTGTACCAACAGGGCTCGCAATTGCGCTACCTGCTGGCTATGAAGCGCAGATTCGCGGTCGCAGTGGGATGGCGGCGAAATTTGGTGTGATGCCAGCAAACGGTATTGGCACGATTGATGCTGATTATCGCGGTGAAATAGGAGTTATTTTGCTCAATACGAGTGACGAGGTGTTTACGATTGAACCAGGTATGCGTGTTGCGCAAATGGTAATCGCAAAGTACGAGAAGATTGCCTGGGAAGTAACCAATGAACTTGAGGTAACCGAGCGTGGCGCTGGCGGATTTGGAAGCACGGGCCATGTTGCTTAATCGGATCCGACCACATTGGCGTCATTTTGTTCGCTCGAGGCAAACGCCACAGATTGGTAAGTGGCGTGATCGGCGTTTAGACCAGCAACATGTTAGCGAACCAGAACTTGTCGACTACGTGTGCAAAAGCACCGATTTTTTTGATTGTGCCGAAGAGCGAGTTGTCGCGATGATGCAGCGGCGGCCTGAAATTGGTGACCTAGAACGACGCATACCGAAGCTCCGTAAACATTTTGAATCTACTCATGAGCCACTGGACGGGTTGACTGCGCTTTTAGCGCAAGTCCCGCGGGCTGTGTTTGCGCAGTTGCAGATGGATAAGTATCCGCATGGATATCGCAATAAGCAAGAGCGTCTGTTTGAGCTTATTGATTTTAATGACACGCTTGTTTCAACAATCTTACTTCTTGACGATAAGCATCGAGAGGAATTTAGCGAACGCGTAAAACAGGCAGCTGATCGAGTGTGTAAGCGTATTGGTGTGCCATGTTTTACGAACGAGCAGTGGGCGGCGATTATTCGTGGACTTACCCGTGAAGTTGCGGTGTACTCAGTGGCGCGAGGTGCTGGCTTTAACGCATGGCTGACAGACCGTGCGCATGATGCACTCGGCGTTGATTTGCAAGTGCAAGATCCAGAAGATGGTCGTTATATCAACGTTGACGTGAAGACGCCAAGCTCATTTCGCCACCGTATGGAGCAGTTGGTGCACGAAAAGCGCCTCACTGAGCGCGAACTGGTGATTGGTGATCAGCAAAGTTATGTGATTGAAGAAAACGGCCATGGCAACAATAGGGTGCAGATCGTGGTACTGTGTATCTTGCCGGATCTATTTGGTGATTTAACCGATTGGCAGTTCGTGAATCCTGAGCCTATGCGTCAGAAACTCAATCAACTCATACGTGAACACGGCATTCACGATGGTAAATATGGTAAATTATTACAATAAGCTAAATTGACTCCTGTTAGCATATATGGTATAATGGAATTATGTATAGAGGATCTCGTCCACGAATTCTTCCAATCATCGTTGTGATTGTGATTGTTGCCCTTGTTGTTGCTGCTATTGTGACGGTAGGTCGCATGCTGTTTAGCGGCAATGGTGATACTTCTCAGGATAATAAAAAGACTACATCATCTGTTATTGAGCAAGCAGTGCTTGCGCAGGATAGTGATCGCGCCGTACGATGGACGGTTCGTGGCCCAATTGTCGGTGATGAGAAGTTTCGTAGCTATCAGATTGTCATTAGCCCATCAACGCGTACGTATATCACATACTCGGGCTACCTCGACCAGGTAATCGATACTAAGAGCTACAGTAACAATGTGAAGGCATACGAACAATTTGTATACGCCCTCAATAAGACGGACATTGCTAAAGCACGTGACATGAAAGATGCTGATCTTCGTGGTGTTTGTGCAACCAATGGGCTTGCGTATGAGTTTGAGACACTTGTTAACGATGACCCTGATCACGCAATGTGGAGCTCTACCTGTAAGGACTCGCAGGGTACGATGACCGCTGACCCACTGCAAGTGCAGGCGCTATTTGTAAATCAGATTCCAGACTTCCATCCGCTGTTTACCAAGATTTACTAACAACAGTGGTACAATGAGCGTATGATACGCGGTATTATATTTGACTGTTTTGGCGTACTGACAACTGATGGGTGGCTTCAGTTCCGTGAGGAGCACTTTAAAGAGGGGACTCGGGGGTATGCTGAGATCTCTCAGTTGAATCACCAGGCTGATATTGGCTATATTACGCACGATGAGTTTATGCAGGCGATTGCTGATTTGTCACATATTGATGTGAATGAAGTAAAGAAGACATTAGAGCAGCGCTCACCAAATAACGGACTTTTTGATTATATTCGTGATGAGTTAAAGCCGAACTATAAGATTGGCTTACTAAGTAATGCATCCGATGACTGGACTGGGGAGCTATTTCGCCCTGATCAGGTCGCCCTCTTTGATGAGAAGGTGTTTTCGTTCCAGATTGGTGTCGACAAACCGCATGCAGCAATGTATGAAACAGCAGCAAGCCGCCTCGGGCTATTACCTGAGGAGTGTATCTTTATTGATGACCGTGAAGGGTTTGTGACGGGTGCAAAAGATGTTGGTATGCAGGCGTTTGTATTTGAAACCAACGCTACAACCAAGCAAAAAATCGACGAGATTATTACGCAGTCTAACTAGTTATGCCAGAGCTTCCTGAAGTTGAAACCGTACGCCGTGGCCTTGAACGGCTTATTGTAGGTCGCCAGATTAAAACAGCTACGGTATACGATTCGCCTAAGAGCTTCCCGAACAATCAGGCTGATGTTGAGCAATTTGTGTATGGTGCGACAATCGTGGCAGTACGGCGCCGAGCAAAAGTGTTGCTCATTGAACTCTCGACTAATTATACATTTGTGACTCACTTAAAGATGACTGGGCAGCTGGTGTATGTAGGGAACGAGCGATTCGGAGCGGGACATCCGACAGATTCACTTGTTGGGAGTTTACCCGACAGATCGACGCGCGTAGCAATTGCATTTGATGATGGCACAACACTGTTTTTTAATGATCAGCGTAAGTTTGGGTGGATGAAATTATATCCAACGCCAGAGGTAGTGAACATCGCTTTTATGCAAAAAGTAGGGCCGGAGCCGCTTGAAGATAGCTTTACTGCTGATGTGTTCATATCTCGTATACGCAGGCGTAATAACACAACAATTAAGGCAGCAATCTTAGACCAGACTGTACTTGCGGGTGTAGGGAATATCTATGCTGATGAGAGCTTGTGGGGCGCTAAAACCCATCCGTCGACTAGAGTAAAGGATGTGAGTGATGAACAGCTCACGGCACTCCTTAGAGAACTTAAATATGTACTCAACCTTGCTATCGAAAAGGGTGGCTCGACCGATAAGAACTACGTGAATGCCGAAGGTAAGCGGGGGAGTTATATTGATTTTGCCCGCGTATTCCGTCGTGAAGGCAAAGAGTGCCCACGTCACCCAGGAACGATTATCCTGAAGACCAAAGTTGCGGGTCGAGGTACTCATATTTGCCCGATATGTCAGCCGGCGCCATTATAGTCACCACCTCTGTTTCGTAGTATCATAGAAGGTGATGATATATCTGATTCACGGCGAGAATGCCTATTTGCAGGAGGTGGAGCTGCAGAAGATTGCTAAAGCGGCTGGCGCCCTGCCAGAGCGTATTGATACTGATGCGCTGTCGCTGAATGCTCTTGCTGATATTGTGCGCGGTGGGTCGCTGTTTGCAGAGAAGCGGCTTGTAGTGGTCAGAGAGCTTTCTGGGGATGTGACGTTATTTGGTAGGCTGGCCGAATGGGCTGGGGAAGTGCCAGATGAAACGACGATTGTGTTGTTGGAGCGCAAGCTTGATAAACGTACTAAGGCATATAAAGCAATTATTAAAGCGGCAACGGTACTATCGGCTGATTCGCTTACTGAACGTGATGCACATATGGGCGAGGAGTGGTTACGTAAAGTGGCGCAGCAGTATAATGCGCCTCTTTCGCCAGCTCAGATTACACAGATGGTGGGGCGGGCGTTGGTGGCGAGCGAGAAGGCTTCGTCGCGTGTGATTGACCAGATGCAGCTACTGCATGCGGTGAAGGCCTTGGCGGGTGCTGAAGTAGTGACTGATGAAATGATTGCGACGGTGCTGCCGCAGGCTATGGTGGATAATGTGTTTGATATGCTTGAGATTGCTGCAAGACGAGAGTCTGCACGCCTTGATGTGTTGCTTGTGGATATGGCGCGAACTGAGGATGGCCACCGAGTGCTGGCGTTACTCAGTGGACAGTGGGCGCAGCTCGCGGCGGTTGCAACGCTTGGTGGTTCATCGCAAAGTATTGCAACTGAGCTTGGGCTACATCCGTTCGTGGCGAAGAAAATGCAAGAGACAGCGAATCGTTTTAATAGTAGTGAAATCCGTACGTTGACGCAGCTGATTGCGGATCTTGATATTGATACAAAAACATCCCAGGCAGGGCCATGGGATGCGGTGTATCGGTTTTTGTATGCAATTACTACACGATAATAAAATAGCTCCCTAGAGGTAGGGAGCTATTTGTTGAAAGACTTAGCTAGGCTTTCTTTGTTGCTGGCTTTTTTGTTGTTGTAGCTTTAGCAGCTGGTTTCTTTGCTGGAGCTTTTTTTGCAGCAGGCTTTGCGGCAGTTTTAGCTTTTGTGCTTGCAGCAGGCTTAGCGCCAGCAGCTTTCGCAGCCTTTGCAAGACCAGCTTTGCGGCGACTTGCGGTAGCCTTCTTGATGAGGCCTTTCTTAACTGCTGTGTCGAGCTCGCTCTGAGCTGCACTAAGGTTAGCAGCGGTTGGTTCAGCGGTGAAAGCCTTCACTGCACCCTTGATATCACGCTTGATGCTTACGTTGCGAGCGCGGCGTTTTGCAGTTTGCTTCATTCGTTTGATTGCTGATTTGATGATTGGCATATTGTTCCTTATATCTTGTCTTAGAGCTACTATTTCAATCAAAGACTGATTATACCTGAGATACCCCTGTTTGTAAAGAGGGTGTGAATAATCGTTGACGGGGGCAAACTACTTATGGTATAGTGAAGCCAAACTCGAAAAAAGAACATAAACAGCAGGTACGTATAATGGCAGATCAAGGCGCGCTCAAGCAAATCATTCAAAAGCTCAAAGATAGCAACAATGTTCTTGTTACTGTTAACTCGAACCCATCTGTTGACGAGCTTTCTGCTGCGCTTGCCATCACGCTTTGTATTAATAAGCTTAATAAACACGCAACCGCTGTGTTTAGTGGTGATGTGCCACCTGCGATCGAGTTTTTGAACCCTGAGAAAACGTTTGAGAATACGGTTGATAGCCTGCGAGACTTCATCATTGCCCTTGATAAAGAGAAGGCTGATCATCTTCGCTACAAAGTAGTGGATGATATGGTGAAGATATTTATCACTCCGTACCGAACAACAATTAACGAGAAAGACCTTGAGTTTTCTCAGGGTGATTACAACGTGGAATTTGTACTTGCGGTTGGCGTTCAGAACGAAACGGATCTTGATCGCGCACTTGAAAGTCATGGTCGCATTTTGCACGACGCGACCGTTGCCGCAGTTTCGCTTGGCGAGCCAACAAAACTTGGCGGTATTGAATGGGCTGATGGTGATGCGAGTAGCTATAGCGAGATGTTATTCCAGATTGCGGAGGGCGTTAAGGGTGATAAAACCTTGCTTGACGAGCAGGTAGCCACAGCCTTCCTTACGGGTATTGTCGCAGCTACTGATAGGTTCTCGAATGGGAAGACAAGTTCGAAGGTGATGACTGTCGCCGCACAGCTGATGTCGGCGGGCGCCAATCAGCAGCTGATCGCTACGAAACTTGAGGAGGATATGGCTATTTCAACTCAGGCTAATGTGTCACATGCGCCTGTTGAAGAGAAGCCGCAGGACCTACCAAAAGAAGAGCAGAAAGATGATGACGGGGCAATCGGTGCGCTTTCGATTTCGCATGTACCAGAAGGTAATGTTGATGAGGTGAGTAAGGCGGTTGCCGCTGAAAATTCTGACCAAGCATTAAGCCGCGCCGAGCAAGAGCTTGCGAGGCAGACTGAGCGTGTAAATGAGACTCGTCAAGAAGACGCCACTGAAGAGGCTGAGCAAAAGCTTGCCGAGCAGTTGGCTACAACAGCACCGGCAGCGCCGCCTGCGTTTGAACTCCCAACAGTAGCGCCGGTGTCGACGCCTTTAGCCCAGGAGCCATTAAAGTCTCATACCGATGAAGAGACGGGCAGTCCAAGTTTTGGCGGTACGTTAAATGCTACGACTGAGCAAGCTGAAGAGGATAAGCGTCAACAGATAGAGGATGATCGTAATCGCACGATTCTGAGTCATAATAGCTCGTATGCAACTGGCGCACCATCGTTCCAATCACCGATAAATGCGGCAGCGGGTAATGTAGATGCCGAACCAGAAGTTCGTGACGTGCTTGCTGAGGGTAATGATACCGCGCCAACTGGCCATGCAGAGATTATTCAACCCCCAGCACCTACTGTTTCTTCGGCGCCAACCTTGGCTGAAATTGATGCGCAAAACCGTGTTGCGCATAGTGATGCTCGGGCGGCACTTGATGCCGCACTTAGTACCCAGGAATCGCAGCCTGTTTCATCGATGCCAGCATTTGAACCTGCGCCAATTCCTGAGCCAACAGCAGAAGCAGCGGCTCCAGCTCTCCCTCCTTTGCCTCCGCTCCCACCAATGCCTGACTTTTCGACATTACCACCACTCCCTGGTGAGCCAGCTCCTGTAAGTGTAGCTTCGGTACCAGATACACTTGGTGCTGTACTGCCACCAGCTCCAGCTGATCAGCCTGCACAGCCTGTTGATCCAGGCCAGTTTAGAATCCCTGGTCAGTAGAGTTAGCTAAGAACCATGAAGTGATTAACCCCGATATCGCGCCCAAGGGCGCGCATTTGGGTTTCGGCGTCGTTGCGCTGACTATGGTGAATGTACATCACCTCAATGATCTGGTCATGATATTCGCGAGCGTCGATAATTTCATCGATTTGTTCTGGTGTGCGACCGGCTTCCATATAAATCCAGTCGGTATTAATGGTTGGATTTTGTTCCCGGGGTAAACAAAATAGGTGAATGCAGGTAAAGCGGCTGTCGTTTTGCTTGAGGCGATAGAAGGCAAGACACAGCGCGCGGCTTGCAACGATATGATCGATATGACCCGTAAGGCCATTGAGGTCGAATCCTATGAATTCTACTTCTACGTCGCGGTCTGCGACTGTTTCGTGTACGATGTGCTGGATTTTATCTGCAATTTCGAGCATATCGATGTTAGAAAGGCGGCCGTCGATATAGTCGAGTTCGTGTTGACTCGTTGCGCCCATCATTTGGCCACTTTTGAGCCATTCTTCGCGGCGCAACGCACCCAAATCTGGAACATTATCTGGATTGGTGCCGTTTTGGCCTAAGGTAAGTGTAATCAGGTGTAATTCTGTGCCATCGTGCACAGCTTTTATGAGTGCGCCGCCAGGTCCGAACGCTTCATCATCGGGGTGGGCAAAGATGCCAAATAGTAATTTCTTCACTGTCTTTAGTATACTATGAGCAATGGACGGAGAGATTATTTTAATTGATAAACCAACTGGGATGACCAGTTTTGGTGTGGTGGCACGCGTTCGCCGTATTTTGAGTCGACAGGCAGGTAAGAAAGTGAAGGTGGGGCATTGTGGTACATTGGACCCATTTGCGACCGGGCTGTTGATTTTGGTGAGCGGGAAAATGACGCGTAAAGCGATGGAATTTACGAAGCTCGATAAAGTTTACGAAGCTGAGTTTATATTGGGGCAGGAGAGCACAACGGGCGACCCGGAGGGTGAATTGACGCAGGTTTCAGAGATTGTTCCAACAAAAGAACAGATTGAAGAGGCGCTTGGGGTATTCCGCGGCGAGATTACCCAGCGACCGCCAATTTTTAGTGCCATTAAGATTAATGGCCAGCGTGCGTATAAGCTGGCGCGCGATGGTAAAGAGGTGGAGATACCGGAACGAACAATTACGGTGTACAGCCTTGAACTCGTTGATTACTCGTACCCATCACTCAAAATCCGCACGCACGTGAGTAGCGGCACATATATTCGTAGCTTGGCTGTGGATATTGGAACGAAATTAGGGACAGGCGCATACTGTAAAGAACTACGCCGGACGAAGATTGCTGACTTCTCGGTGGAGGACGCTAAGGTACTTTCTGACTTCGGTGTTGAAAATTAGCGACTTATCTGTTACAATTACCAGTTATGATATCAAAGGATGATAAAGCGAAAGCTATTGCTTTGACTCAGGTTAACAAAAACGACGTTGGTAGCCCACA
>Ga0207679_10000071_pt1 | contig 91182 bp, 88 predicted proteins | sample KBSC73metaG_FD_184320 | JGI IMG/M metagenome (GOLD analysis project Ga0207679, IMG submission 184320) | Corn rhizosphere microbial communities from Kellogg Biological Station, Michigan, USA - KBS C7-3 metaG (SPAdes) (version 2) | ecosystem: Host-associated > Plants > Roots > Rhizosphere > Soil ...
TAAGTGGCATGGTCCACAGCATCTCCAGGCCAAACTGCGCCCCAGCCTGCGAATAGGTCGCGATCCCGCTCGGGTCGTCGTCGGCGACGCCCGTGATCAGCCCGGGCCCGACATGCGACAACGGATGCGCATTCAAGCGCGCGCGCAGAACGCGATACAGATTGGGCCGGGCCTCTCCGCTGCAGTCCATGTTTGGCTTCCTCGTCTACCAGCGCTGGGCTGGAGTTGATCGACGCGATGTTCTAGTACCGGATCTTAGAGCGGCTCGCGTCTTGCTCGTGTATCAGCGTATGGGGGTTTCCCCAGACAAGCGGGGGTGATGCGCAGCATCGCTGGACTGTCGTCTTGCTTCCAACATTTTCTGCGATATGGTGCTTGGAACGCGCATCTATTCCCACTATTCTTTACCAGGAACGGGCGCGCATTCTGGACGCCACCGCTTCTCTATCGAGAGACAACATGGGCGCTTACGACAAGCTTGATGCCGCACTGAATGCGTTCGAAAAGCGCAAGGCGGAGGAGGAGGAAGAGGCTGCAGACAAGCAAAGTGCTGCGGAAACTTTCCGGGCCGAGTTTGCAGCGTTCCGGACGAAGACAGTGCATCCTGTGTTTGAGGATATCGGCGCACACCTGCAAAAGCGCGGCCACGGCTTCAAGGTCGAGATGACCGCCCTCAGCGCGACGCTCCATGTGTTTCCCGACGCCAAAGAACAGCCGGCATCTCTCTCGGAGCGCGCCGCCCAATACCCCAAGATCACCCTGATCGGCGACGCACTGGACCAGAAGATTCACGTGCACATGGTCGTTTCCAACCATAACGGTATGGCGTCCACCTCCGAAATAACCTTTGATCTGCGAGAGCTTACCGCGAACACTCTGCGTGACCTGGTCGTGGAATGCCTTGCCAAGTCCTTTGCAGGGTGAATGGGATCGACCATTCTCGCCGTCGAATTGCGAACATCATGTGCGCAACCCTTCAGCCAGGTGCACGTCGCCCCAAGCCTGTCGCAAAGGGGCCACGACGTGCCTCTCCTAAAGGCACTGCCTGCTTCAGCGTGCAAGCTCGGCGCACTGTTGCCCCAGCAGTATCCCGGCGCTGAATGCGAGGCCAGAAGAAATGAAGCCTTCTGGGATGGTGGCCTCTGCCCATGCTGTGGCATGTCCATCATTGGGCGTGAAACGATATTCGGAAAACCATCGTCGATCGCTGCGTTGTTTTGTGCGTATTTCAAGCGTTCCGTTTGGCAAGTCAAGCGAATTGATCATAGAGATGCTCGCTGCGGTGCCCTCGGTATGCCGGACTGTGCCGGTTCACTGTTATTTGGGATTCCAGAATAGTCTTCGGGTAGGGCTCTGTCAGATGAGTACCGTATGGAAGCAGGTCAAATAGTGTCCTAGGTCAATGCTGTTACGCCGTCGCCGCTATGCGGGAAGACAGCGGAGTGTCGGGCCACGTGATCCGCACGTCTGTCACTGCCCGGGCACTTTCACAGTTCCTCTCGCATTTCTGCCTACAGCGACAAAGCAGATCCATACCAAGCGCGATGACATCGATTGGAAGCTTGAGTCCGACAGCGCAACGCACGCCATTCACGCCGTGCACGCAGCCCGACCGCCATGGAGAAAAGGAGCGCGGGCAGTTGCGGCGTGACGGAGGATGAGCTCCATGCTCGTCACCTGCATGGCAAGCACCGCAGGCCACACCGCTTTACGCACACTCGTCGCGAGCCAAGTCGGCCGAAACATCGGTCCAAAGAAAGAAGCTCGGGGTCCGTCATTCGCGAATGACCGTCACCCCTCGGCTAGCTTCGAGTGATTGTTCTGATTGGCCCCTGCCGGTTCAGCACATCGACCACCACGCGCTCGCCGGAGCGACGCAACGCCACATCCGCACTGCCTTCACCGACTGCTAGGTTGCGGAAGACCACTTCGTCAAGGAAGGGCGGCAGCGACGGAGACTCGAAGGTGATTGCCGGCTCGAGCGTGTCGAAGTCGAGCCCCAGGCAGGCCTGCAAAAGCAGCAGCGGAGCGGCCGCCGCCCAGGCCTGCGGTGAGCACGCCACCGGATAGAACGTCGGGCCTTGGCTACGCTGGCGTGAAAAGCCGCAGAACAGCTCGGGCAGCCGGCGCAGCTCAATGTAGCTGGCGGCCGCGAACAGGCCCTCAAAGATGCGGCTGGCTTCGGGATGGTAGCCGTAGCGTGCCATGCCCGCGGCGATCAGAGCGTTGTCGTGCGGCCAAACCGAGCCGTTGTGGTAGCTCATCGGATTGAAGCGTGCTGCATCGGTACATACGGTACGGACGCCCCAGCCGCAGAATGCGTTGCTGTCCATCAGCGCAGCCACCACCGAAGGCGCGCGCTCGGGCAGCGCGATGCCAGTAAACAAGGCGTGGCCGGCATTGGATGCACGTACACGGCATGGGCGCTTCTCGCCGTCCAGCGCCAGCACGTAGGTGCCCAGTGCGGCGTCGTAGAAACGCGCGTCGAAAGCCTCACGCAGCATGTCCGCCCTGGCCGCATAGACCGCTGCGCTCTCGTGATCGCCCAGCGCCGCACTGATCGACGCTGCTGCCCGCCAAGCACCATAGGTGTAGGCCTGCACCTCGGCCAACGCAATCGGGCCCGGGGCGAGCTGCCCGTCTTCATGAAAGACCGAATCGCGGCTGTCTTTCCAGCCCTGGTTGATGAGGCCTTCCGGCGACTGTCGGCCATATTCGACAAACAGGTCGCCATCGCGGTCGCCATAGTCGTTGATCCAGTCCAGCGCAGCCCGGATGTGCGGCCACAGAGCGCGCATGGTTTCGACATCGCCGGTGCGCCGCAGGTAGGCACCGGCTAGCAGCACGAACAACGGCGTGGCATCCACGCTGCCGTAGTAGAGTCCGAACGGCACTTCCCTCAGCCTCGCCATTTCGCCATGGCGCATTTCATGCAGGATCTTGCCCGGCTCGGCATCGGCCTGTGGGTCAACCGTTTTCGCCTGCATCGCGGCAAGGAATTGCAGCACGCCGCGGGCAATTTCCGGGTCGAGCCAAAGCGTCTGCAGCGCGGTAATCAGGGCATCGCGCCCGAACACCGTGCTGAACCATGGAATGCCGGCATACGGATACGGTCCGTATTCGGTGTTGGTCAGCAACATGTACAGGTCCGATACGCTGCGCCGGGCCATTTCATTGAAGAGTTCATTGGAGGTCGTGATGGATGCCGCGCGGCGGGTCGCACGCCGCAACTCGCGCCGCGACTGCAGCAGTGCGCTGAGGAAGGATTGGGGCTCCACGGGCTCGGGCTGCATCGCTTCGCAGCGGATCTCCATGCGAAGTACCTGCGAGCACGACGGCTCGAGCGTCAGGTTGAAACTCGCGCTGCCACCGCCCAGCTCGGCCGGCGCCGGATCAAAGGCGAGCCGGGTCTCGCGCCGCACCTCGTCCAGACCGGCATAGCTCAGTGTGACCGTCGCACCCGCGACATCCGGCGTATGCACCGTGCCGCGCCGCAGCCGCCGCGTACCACGCACTTCGAAAAGGTCGGCAAAGTCGGCATCGAAGGCAATATCCACGCGCACGCTTCGTGACACGTCGTCATAGTTGCGCACGCTCAGCCGCTCATAGCAGGCGCCGTTCCAAAGGAAGCGCGACCTGCGCAGGTGGATCAGATCGTGCTCCAGCCACAGGCGACCGTTCTCGTCGAACAGGTCAGGATTGGTCAGGTCGCAGGTCAACGAGGCGTTGTCGTCGCGCAATGTGGAGGACAGCAGCATAGGCAGCGCCCCATCGATGGTCAGGCGTAGATAGGAGAGGTGCCTGGTATCGAAATGAAACAGCCCTTCCGGACTGCCTAGCACACCGAGGGCATCGCCGTTATGGTCGAACAGCGCGAAGGTGTCTCCGTGTTTGAGCGTGCGAGGCCGGCGCTCCTGCAGCGAGGCCGCTGCCGGGATATAGAACTGCGCAACATGGGCTGCCGCGGCGGCCGGTGTTGCGCTGCCCGGCAGTTCGTTCGACGGCTCGAAATGCATGGATAAAGTCCCTCTACTCACGCGAGCACCAGTTCGCCGGAATCGCGTTCCGGCGCGTCTGCGGCGCCAGGTTCGGTCAGGCTTCGGTAGATCCGCACGTATTCGCGCGTCATCCGATCGACGGTAAAGCGCGCCTCGAAGGCTGCACGCACGGCAGCGCGCGGGAGGGTGCTCACGCTATGCACGGCCGCCACCGCTTCATCGACGTTGCGCACGATATATCCATTGACGCCGGCCTCAATCACTTCAGGCACCGAGCCGCATGCAAACGCGACCACAGGAGTGCCACACGCCATCGCCTCGATCATCACCAGCCCGAACGGTTCTGGCCAGTCGATGGGGAATAGCAGCGCGAGCGCATTGCCGAGGAAGGCGGATTTTTCATGCTCGTCGATCTCGCCGAGGTATTCGACATTCGGGTGCGCCGCCACAAGTGGGCGGATGGTGCTCTCCCAGTAGGCGCGGTCGACCTCGTCAATCTTGGCGGCGATCTTCAGCGGTAGCCCGGCGCGTGCCGCAATCGCGATGGCATGGTCGGGGCGCTTCTCCGGCGAAATCCGGCCGAGAAACGCCAGGTAGTCGCCGCGTGGATTTGCACAGCAGGTCAGTAGGTTCGTCGGCAGGCCATGGTGCACGGTGCCGGCCCAGTTCACCGGGGGCATAGGCGCGCGCTGGGCGGTGGAAACCGAAACTAGCGGGAAATGCGGGAAGCGCGCGTAGAACGGCAGCAGATCCGGCAGGTCCAGGCGGCCATGCAAGGTGGTCACGGCCCGCACCGGCATGCACCGCAGCAGCGGGTACTGCATCATGTCGATATGAAAATGCAGCACATCAAAGCTGCTGGCACGCGCCATGACTCTGTCCAGCATCATCACGTAATACGGCAACGGATCGCGCACGTGCGTATCAAGACGTAGCGCCACGTCGCAGCACGGTACCAGTTCAGCAAGTGTGGCCGAATCCCCGCTTGCGAACAACGTGACTTCGTGGCCCTGCCGCACCAGTTCTTCGGTCAGGTAGGAGACGATGCGCTCCGTGCCGCCATACAGGCTGGGCGGGCAACGCTCCGCAAGTGGTGCAATCTGCGCAATCTTCATCGGTACCCCCGCGTCTTGTATGTAGCAATACTGGAGGCTGGAGTGACCGCGCCGGAGCCTGGGCCGGCGAACGATCAAAAGGGCCGCCCTCAATTTCAGGCTGTCGTGCCCAGGATTGAAGTGCGCGGTAAGGCCCTGCTCGCGCCGCGCGCGGAAGTCCTGCCTTTACAGTAAATCAAAGCGTCATGAAATTCGTCTTCAATTTGACGCCACTAGGTCAGTTGCACGGGACGTGCAGAAGGCAGCATCGCCTCGCTGTCCTGTGCGCGGGCCAATGCTTCGCCCACAGGCGCAGGATGGGATGTCTCTCGCGTGTCGTCCGTACGCTACCGTTCAAACGGACTTTGCGGCGGACCAGCCCAGGCGGGGTGGGATATCGATGATTCCAGATGTGCAGCAGTCAGATCGCCTGAAGGTCAGGGAGGAGACGATCAAACTCCCGCTTGACCACGGCGTAGCATTCACAGACGCGGCCTTCGAGGCCTGGCCGATCCAGCACTTCGATATTGCCGTGGCTATAGCGGATCAATCAGGCGGTCTGCAGCTTCAGCGCCGCCTCGGTGACACCGGATCTGCGCACACCCAGCATGTTGGCGATCAGTTCCTGCGTCATGCGCAGCTCGTTGGACGGCAGGCGGTCCAGGCTCAGCAGCAGCCAACGACACAACTGCTGGTCGATCGAGTGGTGGCGATTGCAGACCGCCGTTTGTGCCATCTGTGTTAACGCGCGAGCAGAATTCACCCACCGGGGGTCAAATTTAGCTGCGCGCCAACACCCCCTCAAGTCAAAATGCGGCGCTAAGGCCTTTTGCGGTCTTCGCCTCTCCGCTGCCTAAGGTGCACTGCGCGGAATGGGCAATTGATCTATCATCCAATTCCCCCTTCCCCCTCACGTGAGCGCAGTTTGCTCGCGTCGATCCCCTAGTGGCGCTGTACTGCACTTCGAGTGAAGTCAACGTCGCACAAGCCCGCTTGGCAGGAGTGTGCAGTGCTCAACGCCCACGCCCCGACCAAGCGTGAAGCGGTTGCCCAAAATCCTTTACTCGTTTTGCCAAGATGATTCAGATCCATAGCGCAAGCCGACCATCGGCATCCAACAAGCACTGCTCCGGATGCAACTCCGATGATGGCACCTCAATCGAGATGGCCTTCGCATTTCAGCCGATCGTTGATCTGCGCACGGGCGACGCCTACGCACACGAAGCGCTCGTACGCGGGCCCAACGGAGAGCCTGCGGCATCGGTGCTCACGCAAGTGGACGAAGCCAACCGTTACCGGTTTGACCAACGATGCCGCACCACCGCAATTGAGCAGGCGGCTGAGATAGGGATGGACACCTTCCTATCCATCAACTTCATGCCGAACGCTGTGTATCAGCCAGCCGCATGTATCCGTACAACCTTTGAAGCGGCCGAAAAGTACGGCTTTCCAATCAATCGGATCATCTTCGAAACCATCGAGGGCGAAGACATCATCAACCGCCCCCACCTGCTGGAGATCTTCCGCGCCTATCAGTCGTTCGGCTTCCAAACAGCGATTGATGATTTCGGCGCCGGCCACTCCGGGCTCACCCTACTCGCCGATTTCCAGCCGGACCTGATCAAGTTGGATATGGCACTTATCCGAGGTATCGATTCAGATCTGGTGCGTCAACGCATTGTTTGCGGCGTGCTCAGCATCTGTAACGACCTCGGGATCCGCGTCATTGCCGAAGGCGTTGAAACGGCGGAGGAGCGCGACTTCCTCGCTGCCGCAGGTATCACGCTCATGCAAGGCTATCTGTTCGCTAAGCCTGCGTTCAGAGCAATGCCAACGGTATCAAACGCTCGCTGATTGTCACACGGACTTTAGCCGGACCGGCTGGCGGGCACACCGGTTATCCAGCTTCGGGCCTATCCGCCGTCGCTGGCGGACGGCTGATTCACATCAACCTCGTTCGATTGGACAACCGAGCCCGGTAACTTATGAGCACACCACTGCTAAAACTATTCGAGGCGGCCATCACGCAGGCATGGAATGCCATCGTGATCACCGATGCCGACATCTCTGTCGGTTGCCGAGTGCAGTTTGCCAACCCAGCGTTCACAGCCATGACGGGCTATTCTCTGGACGAGCTACGCGGGCACTCCCTTAGGATTCTTCAAGGCCCTGACACCGATCCGGCATTAATTGATGAACTTCGCGTCTGCTTGAAAGAGGCTCGACTCTTCGAGGGCATCGCAACGAACTATCGAAAGGACGGCTCTAGCTACACCGTCCGCTGGAGCATTTCGCCAGTTCGCGACGACAGCGGGTTGGTCACCAATTTTGTCTCGGTGCAGCAGGATATTTCAGATTACGAGCAGGCAGAACAGACAAACAGACTGCTCGCTCGCGCGCTTGATGCAACCAGTTGTTGATTTGCACCGAATCCTGACCCAGGATTTGCATCGAAAACTGACCCACCCCAAAGGCTGTTAGGTGTCGCTTTGTGCGGGTTGTTTGGCGGTGCGTTTCTCCTTCTTGGGCTGGGTGGTGCTGTGCTTGAAACGATAGCTATCGTTGCCTGTTTCAACAATGTGGCAGTGGTGCGTTAGGCGGTCCAGTAGCGCGGTGGTCATCTTGGCGTCCCCGAAGACGTTGGACCATTCGCCGAAGCTCAGGTTGGTGGTGATGACGAGGCTGGTGCGCTCGTAGAGCTTGCTGATCAGGTGGAATAGCAATGCGCCGCCGGTCTGGCTGAACGGCAGATAGCCCAGCTCATCGAGGATCACCAGATCTGCATACATGAGTCGCGTGGCCAGGTGTCCCGGCTTGCCCGAGACCTTCTCCAACTCCAACGTGTTGACCAGTTCCACGGTCGAGAAGAAGCGCACTCGACGGTGATGGTGCTCCACGGCCTGCACGCCGATGGCGGTGCCGAGATGGGTCTTGCCCGTACCTGGGCCGCCGACCAACACGATGTTGTGCGCCGACTCGAGGAACTCGCAGCGGTGAAGCTGCCGCACCAGCGCCTCGTTGGCCTCGCTGCAACTGAAGTCGAAGCCGGTCAGGTCTCGGTAGGCTGGGAAGCGCGCCACCTTCATCTGATAGGCCAGCGAGCGCACCTCGCGCTCGGTGAGCTCGGCCTTGAGCAGACGCGACAGGATGGCCACGGCCGACTGGTAGGCCGGCGAGTCCTGCGCCGCCAGGTCGCCCAGCGCTTGTGCCATGCCGTGCAGCTTCAACGACTTGAGCATCTCCAACATGACTTCATGCTGCATGATGCACCTCCCGATCTCGCAAGCTGTCGTAGCGGCCGACGTTGGCCTGCGGTTCGACGTGCAGCGCCAGTGCCTGTGGTGAGGTGATCGGTGCCACGGGCTCGCCTTCCAGGAGGCGGCTGAGGATGTTCAGGATGGTTTGCTTGGACGGGGCACCCGCCTCCAGTGCGAGCTCCACCGCAGTGAGCACGGCCTGTTCGTCGTGCAACAGCACCAGCGCCAGGATCTCGACCATCTCGCGATCGCCACCAGGGCGTTTGAGCAGTGTGGATTGCAGGCGTCGGAAGCCCTCTGGCAGTTCGGCGAACGGTGCGCCGTTACGCAGCGCACCGGGCTTACGCTGCAGCACCGCGAGGTAGTGGTGCCAGTCATAGATTGTGCGCCCCGGAAGATGGCTACGGTCGATGTGCCGCACGTGCTCGGCAATCACCTGGCCTTCGGCCACGAACACGAGCCGATTGGCATAGACGCGCAGACTGATGGGCCGGTTGGCAAACGACGCCGGTACGCTGTAGCGGTTGCGCTCGAAGGTCACCAGGCAGGTTGGTGAGACGCGCTTGGTGTGCTCCACAAAGCCATCGAACGGCTGCCCCACGGGCATCAGGTGTGGCCGCTCCAGCGACCAGGCCTCCCAGAGGGTCATGTCCAGCTCAGGATGGCGGGTCTGCTGCCACAGCCGTACGCACTGGTCGGCCAGCCAGTCATTAAGTGCCGCCAGAGAGCCGAATGCAGGGATGCGTTGCCAGATGCGGTGACGGCTGTCCTGCACGTTCTTCTCTATCTGCCCCTTCTCCCAGCCCGAGGCCGGGTTACAGAACTCGGCGTCGAACAGGTAGTGGCTGACCATGGTGCTGAAGCGCAAGTTGACGTCACGCAACTTGCCCAGGCGCACGCGATCCACGGCGGTCTTCATGTTGTCGTAGATGCCGCGACGCGGGATACCGCCCCAGGCCACAAAGGCGTGGTGATGGGCATCGAACAGCATCTCGTGGGTCTGCAGCAGATACGCGCGCAGGAAGAATGCGCGGCTGTGGCTGAGCTTGAACTGAGCCACTTGCAGCTTGGTGCGCTCGCCGGCGATGACCGCCCAGTCCTCGCTCCAGTCGAACTGGAAGGCCTCACCCTCTGCGAAGCGCAGTGGGATAAAGGTGCCTCGCCCCGACGTGCGGGCTTGCTCCTGTTGCTCCTGGCGCCAGCGGCGAGCGAATGCGGCAACGCGATCGTAGGAGCCGGTGAAGCCCAAGGCACACAGATCAGTGTGGATCTGCTTGAGTGTGCGCCGTTGCTTGCGTGGCTTGTTGGCCTCGGTCTTGAGCCAAGCGGAGAGCTTGGCGGCATGGCCGTCGAGCTTGCTCGGACTCTGCCGTGCAGGATAGGCCGGTGCCGTGGTGTCAGCGCGCAGATAGCGCCTGACCGTGTTCCTGGAGATGCCCAGGCGTCTGGCGATCTCGCGCAGCGGGATCTGGTCGCGAAGATGCCAGCGTCGAATGATGCTCAGTATGGCCACGTCGATCACTCCGATCTCCCGCTCGTTGCCGAGCGGGACAGTGTTCTATACGTGGGTCAACATTCGATGCAAAAACCTACCTCGGGTGGGTCAGGATTCCGTGCAAATCAACATCTGGCGTTCAACGTGCTTGCCTGCCAGGCACGCGTGGCCTGCGCCGGCTGCCCAGATGCTGCGATGCGCGCGAGTATTCCGATATCGCGCAAGCCGGCGCTGTGCAGACCGCCTTCTTCACGCAGCATTTGCTCGACTTGCTCGACGTCACGGTCCACCTGTGTGCGCAGCAGCACCATATTGCTCGCACGCGTGAGCAGGAAGACGCAACCAGAAAACACCAGGCAGATCAGCGTGAGCGAGACCGCGTACCACAGCGTCAGGCGCTGCCGCACGCTACCGGCGCCGACTCGCATCAGCTGGCGTGGCGCAGGATGAAACCCACGCCGCGAATGGTGTGCAGGAGCGGGTGATCGAACCCGGTATCAACTTTCTTGCGCAGGCGGGCAATGTGCACATCAATTACGTTGTCCAGCGGCGCCGCTCGCGGCACGTCCTGCCAGATGTCGCGCACGATCATGGCGCGCGTGACCGTGCTGCCGCGATGGCGCACCAGACATTCGAGAATCTCGAACTCCTTCGCGGTCAGGTCCAGCAGCCGACCGTCGCGCGCTACCTCGCGCGTCACCAGGTCCATTTCGAGCCCCGCGTACTTGAGCTTGAGTGCGGGCTCGGCCGCTCCCCGCCGCAACAGTGCGCGTACCCGCGCGAGCAGTTCCGGCAGTGCGAAGGGCTTGACCAGGTAGTCGTCTGCGCCGCTGTCCAGGCCGTGCACGCGGTCTTCCACCGTGTCGCGCGCCGTGATGATGATCACCGGCGTGGCTGCATCGCGTGCGCGCAGCGTCGAGAGGATTTCGATACCGCCTCGCCCTGGCAGCATCAGGTCGAGCACCATCAGATCAAACGGCTCGGTGCCCAGCAGGAAGAAACCTTCCTCTCCCGTGTTGGCCACGCGCACGTCGTATCGCTCGCTTTCAAGGTGTTCGTGAATCGCCTGGGCCAGCTTTTTTTCGTCTTCAACGACAAGGATGCGCATGGTGTTTTTTGCCGAGCCCCCGGGGCATTGCCTAGTCGGCGGATTCTACCTTGCGAGGCCTCAACCTCTTCCTGAATTCTTCGTCAGAAAAGCTTCAGTTGTGAGGCGTTGGCGGGCCCTTCTACGATGCGTCCGTCGACTAGGCATGCAAGCCCCTCGCGCTGCCGCAGCGGCATTCCAATCACGATAGTTCAACCACTGGAGTACACGATGGCCTTGATTAATCGGAGCCTTGTTGCGTTTGTTTTGCTGCTGTCTGGTGTCTTTGCCCATGCGGGCGAGCAGGCCTTTGACCAGAAGTCGTTTGACGATCTGCGTGCAGCAGGCAAGCCAGTTGTGGTGCATGTGCATGCGACCTGGTGCCCGGTGTGCAAGAAGCAGGCGCAGGTGATTTCCGCGCTGGAATCCGAAGACCGATTCAAGAGCCTGACGGTGATGCGCGTCGATTTCGACACGGACAAAGCCGTGCAGGCCGCGCTTAAGGTCACCTCCCGCAGCACTCTCATCGCCTTCAAGGGCGAGACCGAGCTCGGCCGCTCTGTGGGGGACACCAACCCTGATTCCATTGCCGCGCTGTTGGCCAAACCGCTGCAGTAACGCCGCCATGACCGCAACCCGCAACCGATAGACAGGAACGACATGGAATTCGGACTGGGAACCTATGGCCTGGGCTATGTGGCCGGCGTCTTGTCGACCCTGTCGCCTTGCGTGCTGCCGCTACTCCCCATCGTGTTGGCGGGCGCGGCATCAGCGCATCGCTGGGGCGCAGCCGCGCTGACTGCGGGCCTGGCGCTGTCGTTCACAGCGATGGGAATGTTTGTTGCCACGGTTGGAGTCACGATTGGGCTGGATGCAGAGGTGCTACGGCGCATTTCGGCATGGCTGCTGGTGGCGGCGGGCGGCATGTTATTGCTGCCCGCTCTGCAGTGGCGCTTTGTGATGGCCACTGCCGGTGTTGCCAATGTTGGACAGAGCTGGTTGTCTGGCCTCGACGTGGGCGGGCTGCGCGGGCAGTTCTTTGTGGGCCTGGTACTGGGCACCATCTGGAGTCCCTGCGCGGGGCCGACGCTGGGCGCTGCAATCGCGTTGGCTGCTGAGGGGCGCCACCTTGGCAAGATCGCGCTGCTGATGATCTTGTTCGGCCTGGGAGCCGGCACCCCCCTGATGCTGCTCGGTACGCTGTCAAACGCCACCTTGGCGAAGCTGCGCGGGCGGTTGCTGTCTGCGGGCAGACTGGGCAAGCCGGTGCTTGGCGTCATCCTCATGGTGCTTGGTGTGATGACGTTGACACGGGCCGACCAGCACCTGGAAACCTGGGTGGTGAACTGGTTGCCGGCCTGGGCGGTGGATCTGACCACGCGCTTCTAGGAATCGGTCTCCGATGGTCTCCACGTGGAGGCGTCGAATCTCGCGTGGTTCTCGACACTGCACCCTTTGCGCAAAATCAGTTCACCGGAATTCAGAATGTCTATCCGCCACACCTTCGCCTGTAGCCTTTCGCTTGTTGCCCTGCATGCGGTGGCCCAAGTTCCTCCCGAGATCGCCGGCAAGCTCAACACTATCGGTCGCGCCGTCGACCTGCCGGCTGTGACCGCACTGTACGCACCCGCACTCAAGCATCAGTCGTACGCGGGAACGCGCGTCACGCGCGAGGTGAGTTACGGCAAAGGTGCCGCGCAAAGGCTTGACGTGTTCGCGCCAGACCCGCCCGTCACCACCCCACGTCCCGTGCTGATCTTCGTGCACGGCGGCGGTTTCGTCTCCGGTGACAAGCACACTGCCGACAGCCCTTTTTACGACAACGTGATGCTATGGGCTGCGCACCACGGGATGGTCGGCGTCAATGTCAACTATCGCCTGGCGCCGAATAACCCGTGGCCGGCCGGCGCCGAAGATGTGGGACTGGCCACGCGCTGGGTGCAGGAGAACATCGCTGCGAAGGGTGGCGACCCACAACGCATCTACCTGCTGGGGCACTCAGCAGGCGGCACGTTGGCCGCGTCGTACGTTGGGCAACAGCAATTTCATGGGCAGTCTGAAACGGGGCTGGCCGGGGTCATCCTCTTGTCGGCCGGCATCCTCGATCCAACCACCGCGGAGCCGAGCGCCCCACTTAAGGCGTACTTCGGTGATGACCCGCGCCGCTATGCCGAGCGCTCCAGTTTCCAGGGTCTTGTGCGGACCCGCCTGCCCATGCTGGTGGCGGTGAGCGCGCTGGAGCTGCCGCCCTTCGAGCGCCAGGCGCTGCAGTTGCAGAACGCACGTTGCCGGCTGGACCGCTGCGCCTCGTTTGTCCGCTTGGCGGGGCATGACCATCTGTCGACCGTGTTCTCGTTCAATACGACGGACGAGTCTGTCGGCGACGCCGTTCTTGCTTTCATACGCGGCAGTGATACCGCTCCGACCCAATCCGCATCGAACTAGAGCCGCTAATCTGCGCGGGGCCGCGGTTTTGTTAGCGGCTCTTAGCTAGCCGCGTAGGGTCACGGAACGTGACGCTATCCCATGCTGGGCAAGCGTGAACTGGGCGAGGCCGACTTGTAGACAATGCCTTCCCCGGCGACAAATGACTGTTCGCACTCAGCCATTCAATGTCATATCTGGATCCACAGCGTCAGATGAGATCGAGGCGGAAGAAGAGCGAGTTGCGGTCCACGTAGTCGTACTTCACTGGCACCTCAGTCTGAGGGATCTCCCGAAATCCATTTGCCTTGTAAAAAGCATGAGAGCGCGTTGCGATCGACGGCGTGTCGAGCACAATGGAAACGATGCCAGACGAGCGAGCGAACTCGATGACAGCGCTAAACAACTTCGCCGCACACTGCGTTTGCTTGCCTCTGTAGTCCGCCAGCACGAATAGCTTTTTGAGAATGCCGATGCCATTCGGCTTTGCCAGCAAGCCAATGGTGCCGACAACTCGGCCGTCCTGCGCCAGGGCGACCCAGAATTGCCCGCCAGTCGCGACGTAGTGCGTCTCGATGTCCAAAAGGTCTGGTTGGTCCTCAAGTGAAAGCCCCACTTTGAACTCAACGTTTTGCACGTACAGGATGGTGTCGATGACCTGTTGCTGTTGCGTTGCATTGAAGATCTCGACGTTGACGCTGGCGGCGTGCGCCCCTAGCTCGGTCATGCAAGGACTCCATAAATTTAAGGTACGGCTGTCTTCCCCTAGAAGGGGTGTGCCGGCTTTTGCGAAGACGTTGTATCAGCGGTTGTCGGTGAGCACGGACAACACTCACATGCCTATTGGCGTTCCATCGGCACCTGCGGAGCGACGAGTTCGATTTTGACGAGGTCGACCCCAAGCGCGTTGGTTTTTTCTGTAACGCTGATCGTGCCACGTTCCGGCAGAGAGGGGATGGCAGTGTCTGGCCAGCAACGGTCGTTCAGATAGACTTCACGTCACAATCCACGTACATAGGCATTGGCGGCTTGAGCCGCTCACCAGGGCAGACTTGAGAGTATTCGATCGGTGCCTAGAAACGGTCGGCCAAGGGAAATCACCGCATGCCTGCATCCGCTTTCGTTGTCACCGTTCCAGCAGTCGAGCCGCTTGTTAAACACTTGCGGAACCGGTTTGACGCCACCTCGAAGTTGGGCGTTCCTGCGCATATCACTGTGTTGTTTCCGTTCATGCCGCCCGACGAAATTACGTTGGACGTGCTTTGCTTGGCGCAAGCCGCGCTCAATACGGTACCGTCGTTCAAATTCTCATGGAATGGCGTCGGACGGTTCCCGACGACTGCTTACCTTGTACCGCACCCTCCAGAGCCATTCATCGCCTTGACGACTGCGCTCACAGAGCGCTTTCCCGCCTATCGCCCCTATGGAGGCGCACACAAAACCACGGTACCGCATCTGACCGTCGCGCACGGGGAAGCAGCGCACGCGCATGCCGCTGCCACCGAATTGGAACCGCAGTTGGGTGCATGGAGGGAAACTCAAATGACATGCGATACCGTGACGCTCATCGAAAATTCGTCCGGTCGATGGAAGGAGATGCACGTGTTCCAGCTTCCAGTTGCAAGCCCATCGTCCTGAACCAAAACACTTGCGACTCGTCCGATGCTCGGCGCGCGCTGCTAGACGGGCTGCCGGCGGGAGCCCGCAGGACTGCTTCCGGGCCATGAGCGGCCGTCCGGTATGCTTCGGCAAAGCGATTCGTGGACGCATTCGCTCCCGATGAACGCGTTATCTCCTATGAAACCGATTCGCCTATCTCCAGCCAACGCGCCTGAGTACAGAAGCTTCATGTTGGAGGCCTATTCGCTCCATCTGGACGCCTTCACTTCGAGTGCTACCGAGCGCGAATCGCTGCCGCTTTCTTGGTGGGAGCAATGGCTATCAGAGGGTGAAGGTGCGAATGACGTCGTCTTCGGCTGTGTAAGCAAGGGCCAACTGGCTGGCGTTGTCGGCCTTGCCTTTGAGCGCCGGGAAAAGACGCGTCACAAGGCAACGCTGTTTGGCATGTACGTCTCAGCTAGTTTTCGGGACCTCGGGCTCGGTGGCGAGCTGATGAATTGCGCGCTTGGCTATGCGAAGGCAAGACCTGGCATCCGGGTGATTCAGCCGACAGTTTCCGAGGGCAATCGTGCTGCCCAAGCACTCTATGAGCGCAGCGGTTTTATCCAATTTGGCTGTAAGCCTTACGCTATCGCCGTTGGAAGTGGCTTTGTGTCGAAGATTTACATGTGGCGCGACCTGTCCGGCGCCAGCCTTGAAGCGTCATAGGCTATCGCCCCGCTGATTAAGCATATCGGGCTGGCACTATCGAAGCCATCAAAACTGGAGCATGTATGCGACGCATCCTGGCTGTCGGCGGTGGTGGTTTCATGATGGAGGATTCTGTTTCTCCAAGCATGCTGGCAGTATCGTCACTTGCTGGCGGTCTTCACCCTCTATGAATCGCTTCACGGCCACCTCGCTTCAAAACGCTTGGCTCAATGAAGGCGACCATCGGGCTGTTTTTACACAGCCTCGGCCAGGAACTGTCGTTCAAGCGGTGCAACAATTTGCCGCAGAGGCGGCCCCAACGATTGCCTGCGCAAATAAAATCCCGAAAAGCACGCCTGAACGCCCGCTTCAAGTTGAAGCGGATCATCGATACGAGTGTGGCAACTCGCTTGGCAACGCCGTCTTGACGCAGATCTGGATACGGATGCTCTTTTTGCGATGTAATACCGCGCATCCGCATATGCTGACGTTGTCCGCACTAGAACCACCCGGCAGCTTCACTGGCCCACCATGCATTTCGCCCGCACCCGCAAAAAACTGACCGCCTGGCTTGGCCTGGTGGCGATGGTGCTCGTGCTTTTTGTGCCGATGGTGAGCCAGGCGCTGGAATTGCACGCGCTGCGGGCGTTCGAGCAGGCCGCGCCGCTTTGCGAGGCCAAACAGTCTGCCTCGGCCAATACCGATCTACCCGCTGGGCACGACATGCCGGCCGGCCACCATGCGGCATGCGGCTATTGCGATCTGCTGGCAGAACACGTGCTAGTGCCGACCATCATCCCGCCGATGGCGGCACCGGCGCCAACCCATGCAACGGCATGGGCCCCGGAGCCCGGGCGCCTGGCCGTACACCAAGCGCGCCACGCCGGACGGCCGCGCGATTCACCCCTCCTCTTCTGACCACGTCAACCCGGGCAGCGATTGCGCAACGCACTCGCACCCGGCTGGAGCCGTTTTCAGACAAGACGCCGTGCGACGCACCGACCACTGGTCAGGGCGTGCACGTACATATCAGAGTGAGGAATCTCCATGGCAACGCCGTCCAACATGATCCGACGAGCAGCGCTGCTCGCCTGCGCCATCGGCGTGTTTGCACCTATCGCAGCACACGCCTGCGCCACCTGTGGCTGTTCACTCAGCACCGACGCCGCGATGGGCTACTCGGCTATCCCAGGTTGGCGTATCAGCTTTGATTACACCTACCTTCCTCAGAACCAGTTGCGCAACGGCACTCATGCGGTCACGCCAGCGCAGGCTGCCGCCATCAACGATGCCGGCGGCAACCAGGAAGTCGAGCGCCAGACCATCAATCGCTACATCAACCTCGGTATAAATTACAGCCCGAACAGCAGTTGGAACTTCGGCGCGATCGTGCCGTACGTGGACCGCAGCCACACGACCTACGGCGCGGCCACGTCCGACCAGCTCACCCCCGACAACGTCAGCGGTGCCACCGCCAGCGGCCTGGGTGACATCAAGCTGATCGCCAGCTACCAGGGCTTCCTGCCCACGCACAATCTGGGCGTGCAACTGGGCGTCAAGCTGCCGACCGGTCGCTACGGTGGGCAGAACGTGTTGACCGGCAACACAGTCGGGCGCAATCCGGTGTTCTTCAACAGCGGCCCGAACGCGACGGGTGGGCAAGCTCTGGATACCAGCCTGCAGCCCGGTACAGGTAGCACCGACGTGATCCTGGGTGCATACTACTACCAGCCCGTCAGCCAGGATTTCGATGCGTTCGTCAACGGCCAATTCCAGGCCGCCGTGCACCAACGGCTGAACGAGGCGGGCGCGGACTTCCGACCCGGCAACCTCGCAACAATGAGCTTTGGCGTGCGCTACGAGGCCAATCCGCACGTCGTGCCGCAGTTGCAGTTCAACGTAACGCGCAAGAATGCCGACAAGGGCGCACTGGCGGATACCACCAACACCGCAGGCACGGTGGTCTACCTGTCGCCGGGCGTAACGGTGAGCGTAGCGCACAACGTGCAGATCTACGCATTCCTGCAGAAGGCGCTGTACAGCAACCTGCAGGGTTACCAGCTCTTCCCGCGCTGGTCGGGCACCGTTGGAGCCAGCTATGCGTTCTGATACGGAGTGCCGTTCACCGCGCGCATGGTCGCGACGTACGTGGCTGCAAGCGGCCAGCACGGTGGCACTGGGCACCGGGCTGGGTAGTCGATCTCACCATGCAAATGCAGCGAGCCTTGAAGTCGGGCGGCCGGCGCCTGCCCTGGTGCTGCACACGATTGATGGCCGCAACATCTCTACCGAAGATCTGCACGGCCATGTCGTGATCCTGAGCTTCTGGGCGACATGGTGTGGGCCGTGCCATCAAGAGCTACCGTTGCTCTCCGATTACGCAGCGAAACACGCACATCGGGGTCTGCGCGTCCTCGGCTTCAGTTTGGACGAACCAGCCGCTTTGCCAGCGGTGCAGGAAATGGCGGCGGCGTGGAGCTTTCCCGTGGGGCTGCTTGGCAGCGCCTATGCGGGTGGCTACGGCCGCGTCTGGCGAATTCCGGTCAACTTCACGATCGACCGCAACGGCCTGCTGGCCGACAACGGCTGGGACTCGCGTGAACCCGCGTGGACTGCCGAACGGCTTGATCGCATCGTCACACCGTTGTTGCGTTAAAAGGCCGATCGTGGCGGCGTTGCGCCCGTCAAGAAATCTAGCGCATGCCGCCTCGTCTGCTATCGGCAGACGCTGCCAGGGAAGGGGCGACTGACCGATTTTTGGTTGCGGATTCAACCGGTCGATGCAACACACTAGAGACTACGTGAGCAGTGGAGGTGTTGCAAATGAAACAACGGCGCCGGATCTACTACACCGAGAGTCAGAAGGCACTAATGTGGGAGCGCTGGCGCAGAGGTGAGACGCTTCATCAAACTGCCCGCCTGTTCGACCGGGGACACTCTTCGGTTCAAGGCATTCCGGCGGAGACCGGCGGTCTCCAGCCAGCACAACGGATCGTTCACAGTGAGTCCTTGTCCTGTTAGTTCTTCAGTCTTCTTCGTTTCGTTCCGGGGCGCTTATCTCATGTGGCAGCGGCCGAGCATATCTTTCCAGAGTGCGCCGTCCCTCAACATGACCTCAACAGGGCGTTGATCGACGTGCTTCACTTTGTCGCGATCCTGCATCACAAAGCGTCCGCTTTTCGGATCGAATTCCAGTGTTTCGCCGGCTAGCATCCGCTCGAAAATCTTTTGCTGTGCGGTACTGAGCTTCGTCACTTTTCCTTTTCCTATGTCGATTGGCGGCGTTCGATCCGACCTCTATCGGCGACGACGAGGCCGATAGATCCAAGCATGGGCGAGACAACCTCATCGTAGACCGCGCACGCGACATCACATGCCCGATCGGCATCCGTACCATCGCAGGTAAGGCCTCTATGAATAATGCAGTTGCGGAGTTCTTGAACCTTTTGGCTCTCGTCGATGAGCGATGTAGCAACGCCATCGCGGGCAACTTTTGCGAGGTCCAGGCCAGCCAGCTCGTGAAACAAGCGCGACAGCAAACTTCGATAGCGGTCAAATCCGGTTTGGCCGACCGCATGCTTTACGATTACGTCGGCCAGGCCAGCACTGTGCACAAGGCCATGCACAATCGGCTGCAATAAGGTCGCTTTCAGCAGAAGCTCAATTGCAGTCGTGAAGAACACGACTGCCGCAGAGAAACGCCCATTGGCTCGGAGTCGTTTTCCCTCTTGAAGGGCATCGACAGCGGGGCGCATGACCATGGGGTTGGCGAGGTAGAACGATTGCAGGCGCTCCGCCGTGAACTCGCTTACCGCCTGCTCCTTATGCCCAGGGTAAAGCTCTTCACTGATCCGCTCGTACATCTCGTCCATTGCAGCATCTTCAGGGCCATAACTCATAGCTTTTCCGTTGACTACCGCTTAGTTGCAGTCGCGGGCGAACTAGCGCCTGTGACCGCCACTTCCCTTTGTTTACGGCCTCACTTGTCGAAATAATGCCGATTTTGAAGAGGCGCAGATTTTGCCCGTTCCGGCACATGGATTCTTACTGCGTAGTCCAGAAACGGTAGCTTGCTGTAAATGGCCTGCTGCACCTTATGGCGTGGATCGCGGAATTTTTCCATGAGCTGGCGGGAGTAGTTTGGCAACGCCTGCGAAAGAATTCGGGACGCCTCGAAAACCGCCATCTTCTTCATGAATGATTTGTCGTCCATCCCCGAAAATCTGGCGTCCCACAGCGGAAGACGGTATGTGACGTTGATCTCGAATTCGGCTTCATGATGACTGTAGTGTGCCGCGCTAAACCGCCCGCCCGGTGCGACCTCTTCAAGGAGGGTCGTCAGGGACTTGAGCATCCTGAAGTAGCTGTCTGGCGTATCTAAATAGTTCAGGTTCTTAGTGAACCGAATGGTCACTTTTCCCTTCGTTCCGTCTTTGAGCGGCGTCGATTTGACATCAATGGCACACGTCAACATGGCATCGGCCACGGTTATCAGGTCGTCGATTTTGATGTCCTTCCAGGCTTCTTCGATCTGGTACTTGTTCATTGCGTGTATCCGAAGCCGGCATGGCCGGCATTTCTCCTATTCAGATCCAAAACGTTCATGCAGGAGACCAGCGATTCTGTCCCACGATGCTCGCGCATGCGCCTGATTGCAGCTTGGCGGCGCCGCCGAATTGGCACCCTGCGACGTGACCGAAACACAAAACGCTAGCATTAGCGCGAGCAATAAAAGCGTCTTCTTCATTTCCTTCCCGGTCACCTTCGTTTTTCCTAGCCACCAAGCTTCGTAAGTCGGGATGCTAGCGCCTGCACCGGGCTGCTGTGAGCCGCTTCCATTTTGACAATCCGCCGTTCGAGAACTTCCAGGCGTTCACGGTGCCGGCCTTCAATTTCCGCGACACACCCTTTCAACATCTCATCAGGTTCTTCTTTGGATATGTCCACAGTCACCTTTGCCGTATCGCGGAATTTCCGACCTTCAACACCATCACGCGACATCGTTCCCGCAAGCTTCCCGGACCCGCATCGCAAACTCCGACTCCCGATCCGCAGTCATGAAGAGCTCATTCATCGCCCGCGTCATCCCCACATACAGCACGCGCGCCTGTTCATTCGCATCATGGCTGGTGTAGGGCATCTGTCCCAACCCGGGAATCGCCACCACCGGGAACTCCAACCCCTTGCTGCCGTGTAGTGTGAGCACATTCACGGTGCCGCCGTCCGCGGCGTCGTTGTCCTTACCAGGTTTGCTCAGTCCCTTGCCAACGGGAATCTTGGCGGCCGTCAGATGGCTCACAATCTCGGTCACCTGCGCCTTGCGGTACGTCAGCACGGCCATGTCTCGCCAGGGTGTGCCGGCTGCGTTGCTGGCGCGCAGGCGGTCGGCCACGGTGTCCAGTTCAGCCTTGAAGCTCGGCAGACGGATGAACTCCGGCGCCTTGCCGTGCCGGCCGGCCGTTTCCGGGAGGATGAGCGGTGCGGCGTCTTCTTCAGCCTCTTCGGCGGTCAGCACATCGGTGGCAAACGCGTAGGCTACGGCCAGCACTTCGGCGCTGTTGCGGTAGTTGAGCTTGAGGATGGTGGTGCGCCCGCGCGCCTGGATGCCGACGCTGGAAAAGCTGAACTTGAGCTTCCGTGACTTCTGGTAGATGTCCTGGGCGCTGTCGTACATGACGAGCACGGAGTTGGTTTCCGGGTCCACCATCTGCACGACGAGCCGCAGCCACGCGGGGTCGAAGTCGTGGCCTTCATCGATCAGCAACGCGCTGTATTGGCCCGCGGGCACCTGCCCCCGATTCACGCCGTCAATCACGTCCTGCACCAGCGCGGCGTAATCTTCATCGCGTCGGCCGGCCAGCTTGCCGAGTTGGTAAGTGGTGGCCATGTCCACACACCAACTGTGGAAGGTGCGCACGTGCACCTTTTGCGACAGCCCCTTGTATTCCATCCACCCGGCCAGCTTTTGCGATAGCGCACGGTTGAAGCACAGCACGAGCACGGGCTTAGCAGATGCCTGTGCAAGAAACTCGGCGCGGTAGCCAAGAATCATCGTCTTGCCTGAGCCAGCCACGCCGTGGATCACACGGTGCCCATCCCCCAGGCTGCGGGCAAGCTGCTCCTGCTGCACGTCCATCACGCGAATGAGATCGGGAATGACAGGTTGGGCACCAGGGGTGACCTGTTCCTCATCCGCCTCGAACAAGCTACCTTGCCGACTGACAATGCGCACATCGGGAAAGAGGTGCCAGCGGATGCGGTCGATCTGCGGTAATTCAAGCAAGCAGCGGAATGGCTGAGTGAACATGTTCCATAGCCGCTGCTGGAAAGCCTCCGGGTCAGCCGATTCAGTCATCTCGTCTTTGCAGATGACCAGCCGGCCTGGCATGACGTCTTGCATGCCAGAAGTCTCAAATTCCTGGCGTGTGATATTCGACAGCACCAGCCCGTGACCATACGGCATGCACAGCTTGCCGGCGTATTTGCTGGTGGCGGGCTCGACGAGCAGCGGATCGCGCTTGAGCATATCCACCGTGGCCGTCATGAACTCGCGTGACTTGAGCAGCGGGTTCACATCTTTGTGGAGCCGGCCATCGAACTCGGTCTCCACCAGTTGCGGGTCGAGCCGGATAATGCTGCCGATTTTCCAGTCCTTGACCTCCAGCGCCAGCAACCCCCGGTGCGGATTCAAAATCAGGAAATCCGGCCGCCTGCGCTTGATGCCGACCGTGACGTCGTACCAGCACAGATAGTCGTCCTCAAGACAGGCTTCGAGCCGTCGGGCAAAGCGCTTCTCGCCCGATGTCATACGCCCCAGGCAGCTACTCAGGCTGGGGATGAGTGTTGCCATACCGCCCCTTAAATATTCTGGGCTAGGCGCTTATTCTCATAATGCAAATGCAAACGACGCGCCCGCCATTTTCGGGAAACAGCATAGATGATGGGTCGTCCTTTCGCCCGCCCCATTTAGTGGGGTATCGGCAGATTTTTTGATTTGATTGGGCGGGAAACAGACGCCGGCACAGTGTTCTGTTATTTATGAAAATCTGAGTTCAATACGAAGCATCATCTCCTTTTCCGAGACACAGAATAGGACGACCACCCATGGTGTCTGGGCCAACCTGCATATCAGTAAGCTCGTCGCCAAAAAACATAGATCGCTGCCGTCAGCGACCGGGGAGATCTGCCGCGGGGATGGTTCCCTGAGTCTAAACTTCGCACAGACCGCAGCTGAACGCTGTCGCCCTAACCTCCGCACGCTATCTACCAGCTTGCACGCTTGAACAAACCGAGTTGATCGACCCGGAATAGTCGGGCTGGCCGCTGGTTGCCCAACTGGTAGTCGTCTGTGGCAATGAGTACACCTGCCTCATCAACCGCTTCGCCGGGTTGCACGTCGCCAACCTTGATCCCCAGCCGGGAACGGAAAGTCGCTCGAGTTACTGTTTCACCGAACACCGCCTCGTAGGTATGCTGCAGCTGCGTCAGCGTAAACTTCTCGGGCAGCAGCCAGCATGGCAGCGTCGAATAGCTCGACTTGTTTCGCACCCGTTGCACGGCGGCGCGAATCTGGTCTGAGTGGTCGAAAGCCAGATCTGGAAGGCGGTCTGCCGGGTAAAACTTGAACACTCGTGACTCTTCGCCAACCAGGTCATCCAACGGTACCAGTGCAACATAGCTGATCGCTACCGACCACCCACGCGGATCTCGGCTTGGGCCGGCAAACGTCTGAAGCTGTTCGATATAGCGGGGTTCCAGCTTTGTTTTTTCGCGAAGCATGCGGCGCACCGCGTCCTCGAGTGAGCGGTCCTCGTCCGTATGGATGTAACCGCCCGGCAACGCTAGCACCCCGCGGTACGGATTATTCTTACGCTCGTGCAGCGCCACCATCAGCCCCCCCTCCGACAGTGTCAGCAGCACCACATCGACGCTCACGTCCGGCTTCTTGTATTCCGTTTTCATGCCGATCTCCTTGGCTCAGTCGACGTGAAAAAATTTTAGCAAACATAGTTGTATAAATCCACTATGCAGGCTTATACTCCACCCCAAGTTAGTCGCATTTGACAACTATGTGGAGGGAATGATGTTGAACGTGACCGCTGTGACCGTAACGCAGCGCTACCCTGAGTCACCGTGGAAAGCCCGCAATCCGGTTGAAGTGAATGTCCTGAAGTTCCCGGGCGGCGAGATGCACGTCACGGTTCAAACAGGCATGCCGGCCCACGAACTCGAAATCAAGGCGCGTCTGTCAAATGCCGATGCCATCATGACCCTGCTGATGGCCACCGATGCGCTGCGCCGGGCATATCCGGACACGCCGATCGCTCTGTACCTTCCCTACGTGCCCTACGCGCGCCAAGATCGGGTGGCCAATCCGGGCGAGGCGCTCAGCGCCAAGGTGTTCTGCGATCTGATCAACGCTCAGAACTACCGTCGTGTCGTCATCGAGGACCCACACAGTGACGTCACGTCTGCCCTGCTCAACCGCGTCGTGATCGATGACCCTTTGCCGGCCCTGCGTCGCGTTGTCGAATCCATCCGCAGCAAGAACAGCAGTCTGGCACTGGTCGCGCCTGACGCCGGCGCTCGCAAGCGCGTCCTGAAGTTGGCCTCGCAACTTGATCTGCCTGTCGTGTTTGCGGACAAGATCCGCGACACCCACACGGGCGCAATTACGGGCACCGAGATTCAAAACGAGCTACCCGACTGCGCGCTGTTGGTTGTCGACGACATCTGCGACGGCGGCCGCACCTTCACTGAACTAGCGCAGGCTCTGGATGCAAAGCAGGCTGACCGCACCGCGCGCAACCCACTGTACCTCTACGTCACGCACGGCATCTTCAGTAAAGGCCTCGACGCATTGCTGGAAAGCTATGCCGGCGTTTTCACCCGCAACAACTGGACCGGCGACTCGCGCGCCATCCAGGTCTGATCGAATACGAGCCCTCGCCCACCGGAGAACAACCATGAACGGACTGATTCCCTTCAATCTCGCCGACTTCTACAAGACCGGTCACCCCTCGATGTATCCCGCGGCCACGACCAAGCTCGTCGCGAACTTCACCCCGCGCTCGGCGAAGTACGCGCCGGTTCTGGAGCAGTTCTTCGACAACAAGGTGGTCTGGTTCGGCCTTCAGGGCTTCATCAAGGAGTTCTTCCTCGGGTTGTTCCAGCGCGAGTTCTTCGAGGCGCCCAAGGCCGTGGCGGTCCGCAAGTACAAGCGCCGCATGGACACCGCGCTTGGCCAGGACGCGGTACCGGTCGACCGCCTTGAGGCGCTGCACGACCTCGGTTACCTGCCGCTGGAACTGCGCGCGCTGCCGGAGGGCGTGCGCGTGAACATCAAGGTACCGCCCGTGCTCTTCGTCAACACGCACCCCGCGTTCCCGTGGGTCTCGACCTACTTCGAGACGCTGTTCAGCACCGAGATCTGGAAGCCGTCGACGGTGGCCACCATTGCCTTCGAATTCCGCAAGCTGTTGAGCTACTTCGCCGGGCAGACCGGCGCGCCGGAGGAGTTCGTCGACTGGCAAGGCCACGACTTCTCGATGCGTGGGATGAGCGGCGTGCACGACGCGATGCGCTGCGGCGTCGGCCACCTGCTCTCTTTCACCGGCACTGATACGATCCCGGCGATCGACTACGCCGAGGACTACTACGGTGCCGACGCGGACAAGGAACTGGTCGGCGGTTCGATCCCGGCATCCGAGCACAGCGTCATGACGCTGCGCATTTTGGCGACGCTCAAGCGCCTGCAGCGTGATCCGGCGAATGCTGGACTGGACGAGAAGGCACTGCGCCGGCTGGCCGAGCTCGAGATCATCCGCGAGTTCGTCACGCAGGACTACCCCGCCGGCATGGTCTCCCTGGTGAGTGATTCGTTCGACTACTGGAATGTCATCACGGTCATCGCGAAGGAACTGAAGACCGAGATCCTGGCCCGCAAACCGAATGCGCTTGGCCAGAGCCGCGTAGTGTTTCGTCCGGATTCCGGCGATCCGGTGCGCATCCTGGCGGGCTACCGTGACAGCGAACTCATGCGCGGCAGCGACGGTGTGTTCCAGAAGATCGACGGCAAGTACATCGTGGCGGCTACCGGCTTGCACATCACGGAAGCCGAGCGCAAGGGCTCTGTCGAGTGCCTCTGGGACATCTACGGCGGGGCGCTGACGAACAAGGGCTACAAGATGCTCAACGACAAGGTCGGCTTGATTTACGGTGACTCGATCTCCCTGAAGCGCGCCTGGGACATCCTGAGCCGACTTGCCGAGAAGGGGTTCGCGTCGAGCAACGTGGTTTTCGGCATCGGCTCGTACACCTACAACATGCTCTCGCGCGATACGTTCGGCTGGGCCATGAAGGCGATCTATGCTGAAGTCGACGACGAACAGGTCGACATTTACAAAGATCCCGCCACAGACGACGGCACGAAGAAGTCCGCTCGCGGCCTGCTGCGCGTCGAGAAAGAGGGCGACAACTACGTCTTGTACGAGCAGCAGACGCTCGATCAGTTCTCCAGCGGCGAGTTGACCCCCGTCTTTCGGGATGGGAAGTTGCTGGTGACGACAACGCTGGCCGAGATTCGCGAGCGCCTCAAGGCCTCGTGGAGCTGCACGGAACAGGCTAGCCTGGCAGCGTGATCAGGTATCTGGCAGCGCCTTCGGGGTGGGCGCCGGCTTCCCTACCCTATACAGGGAAGCCCAATCGGGTTACGCGGTTGACATCAATCGCGTAACCCGGATACGGCGACGAAGTGCTTGGGGCTGATTGGTCGCCATAGAACACCTCTTCAACCGGCACACACAGAGCCTGCGTCAATAGCGGTGCTAGCGTATTTCGTGCACACCGCTAGCAGGTTTCGTGATCATGGCTAGCAGAATTTGCGATCTTCAACAGCAGGGGCACGTCATGACGAAATCGCCGAGCTGCGTCGACTGCTTGAGCGCCTCCCAGTCGGCGCTCTGGACGGCCGAGGCGTCCATCGGATGACGATCGCGGGTCCGCGCCGATTGCGTCATGGCGATTTCCTATTCGATCGAGAAGCCGCCCGGCAGCGGCGCAGCGTAGTTCGGGTCCGCGCGCAGCAACTCAAAATGCGCTGTCTCCGCAAACGGCACCACCCGGACCACCGTACTCTTGCGCCACAGCTCCAGCGCCTGCGAGTGGATGGCCAACGCGTTGTGGCTTCGATGCCGACGGGACGGATAGCGAAAGCCCAAGGGGCGCCCGGGCTCCGGCCACGCGTCCAGCACTGCGTCGAGCCGTACCCCTAACCACTGGCACCACGCGTGCTCGGCGCTGATGCGGTCGTAGATGCCGAGCTTGCTCAACGCCGTGCTGGCCAGGTCGACGAGAGGCACGTCCATGCGCAAGGTGAACTCGGCGATCAGGCCCTGCTCTGCCACTGCGTCGGGAATATAGAAGGTGCCTGGCTGCGTGATGTCGTTGCAGCAAAACTCAGCCTCCCACAGAGCGGTGTACAGATCCTGCGCCGCGTACAGCCAGTAGAACGGATACTGCCCGTCGGCACCGCGCAGGTCGTCGGGTGGCCCAAAGCGGTAGGTCCGCGTCACGTACGGCGGAATGACGGCGCCCAGATGCCGGACTGCCCGATAGAGACGGGTGCCGGCGGAGAGCACCGTCACGCAGGCGGCCAGAACGGGCTGCAGGCGTTCAACGGCAGGGAGGGTTTCGGCAAAGGCAGGCGGGATCGGGGTATCGGGTCGCGATGTCGGCATCAGCTGATGTCGTCTGTACGGCGCGAGGGCAACCACGCCAAGCGGGCCACCACCCTCGCCTGCCGCTCACCGGCGGCCTGCGAGAGATGGCCACGCTGGACGGCAGACACGCTCGGCCGCGTCGCGAAAGGCTTACCCGCCAGCACCTCGGCCGGGGTCAGCTCATCGAAGACGTCAACCGGGGTCACCCAGAACGCGTGAATCTCACTGCTCGGCAGGTCTTGCATCTGGCGCAGCACAGGCGCCAGCAGCTCCGGCACGGGCGGCGCGAACTGCCAGGCGGGAAACGCCCGGCCGATCGCCTTGCCCGGTGGCGTGACGCAGTAGAACCGGGCGTCTTCCACAGCACGGTACAGCGTCGCCTGCGACATGGCCACCAGGCCCTGCGCAATGACCTCCGAGGGCTTCAGGGTTGACACGGCAAGTTGGCGCGCGGTATCGCCGCCGACGATCCCAGGGCTCCCCAGGGTGGCCGACAGGCACTGGCGCACGATTGCCATCACGCGAGCGCGCTCGCCGGCGTCGATGGCCTGCTCCAGTTGTTCGTCGATGTCGTGTACCAATTTGTCCACCAAGGGCGTGCCGGCAGCCGGTTGGCCGGCGGACGGCAGATGGGTGTGCGGTGTCATGGTGAGGCTCCGTTAGACGGCGGCGCTGGGCGGCGCCATAGCGGGGTGCAAACTGCGGGCACGCTCAGCGTCCCGGCACGCGCCTACGTCACTGGCCAGCGCCGCCTTGGCGCGCTTGGCGAGTACAGCGACGCGGCGCAGCCAATCGCGCTTGATTGACAGGCCGGCCACAAACGCGCGTAGCGGATAGGCCAACTGCGAACACGTCGCGAGGGCGGCAGCCAGATAGCGGACCAGGCTCGTGCGCGCGGCGGTGCCGCCATACACGCGCCCGACCAGCACGGCCAGTACCGCTTCTTCGTAGGGCGTGAGTGGGTGGGCCGTCCAGTCGCGAGTGAACACGTAGCGCAACCGACTCATCGTCGGCGCGCCATTGGGCTCCGCGGGGACTGGACCAAAGAGGAAACCTGCGGGGACTTCCCCGTAACGCTGGAGGTAGTACCCTCGCAGGGTAGCGGCATCGGCCTCGGTCAGCGGGGCGTTCACGGAAGCCTTGTTGGCTCCTGCAAGCCGCAGCTCCTTGAGCAGCGCCTGCGGGTGCACGTGCAGCAGTTCAGCGAATTGGGCAATGGACAGCGTCGGCAGCATGCGGGACCTCGCCCGGAAGCATTCGGATGCCTCCATCGTAGGCAACTTTCGCAACTTTCGCAAGATTCTCAACTTAGAAACGTGTCAAAGTGCATTTGCCGGGGTGGATAGGTTGTTGGCGCGCAGCTAAATTTGACCCACGGGTGCGGCAGAAATCTTGGACTGGTTAAGCAAAGATGCCAAGGCGCCTGCGGTACTCAACAGGGCTCAGTGAGCCCAGTGAGATCTTGATCCGTTTTTCGTTGTACCAGCGGATATAGGAGTCCAGCGCGTGGATGAACTGCTCGACGGTTGTGGACGGCCAGTTCCGAGGATAGAACACCCCGGCACCTCGCGCCTCCACGCACCAGGCCGAGCTCAGACGCCCGCGTAGGGCGATGAACGCCACCGACTCCATACGGATGGCACCCACCTTGCCCGATGCAAGGCTTGGGCCAGCGATGCTGAGTTGTCTCAGCTTGCGGCGGCGCATGGTGTAAAGCGGGAGTTCTCGAAGCCACGCGGGCAAGGTGTACGGGTCTCGACATCTTGACGGCCATGCGAATAAGCGGCGCGTTATTGGATACTGTTGCAACTAGATACACGCGTTTGCCGCCAAGGGCGCTGCACCAGAAGGTGGTTTTCACCAGTACAGCATGGCGGCTTCCGATTTCCGGCCTCTCCTGCGACTTAGTCATGCAGGGGGCGTCCCCTAGATACCGAAATAGGTTGGGGCGTTCGCATGCCCAACGGAAAACAACGATGCACACACGAGAACCTGACGCGGTCATAGAGGCCCTCGATGACCGCGCTCTGCTGGCCAGGCTGGCGCGCAGGGACTGGGAGCATGACCCACTGTTCATCCCCGATGAGCAGGTCTTTCGCATGTTCGGCCGCGCTAGGGGCGCTGGAAACGCCAGCCGGGTTGGGATGCTTTCAAGGGTGCTGTCGCGGCGCCTGCTCAGCCTCGCCAAGGGCTTCGCAGTGCGCAGTGGCATTTATCCTGGCAACATCGGAAACCTTGACCAGGCTGCCGAAGAGCTGTCGCAGTACGTTTGGGAGTGCCTGGTCGCGCGGCCGGGCGACGCAGCGCATGCCGAAAAGCTCTTTGGACAGTTGTTCAAGCGCCGCGCATACGACTTCCAGCGGCGTCTGCTGGCCAAGAAGCGCAACCTCCAGGACAGCCTGGACGCCATGGACCGCACAGACGAGGACGACGACCCCGACAAGATTATCCGAAAGGTCTCCGCGCTTCGACAGCACGCCACGCCGGCCGATGCCATTGCAGCCAGGCAATGGCATGCGCAAGTCGCTGCGCGTCTGCAGGCCGTGCTGACCAAGCAAGAACACTACGTCTACACGATGCTTTTCGTCGAAAACATGCCGGTCAAGGACATCGCCGCCGCGCTCGGAGTCACCCCTCGAACCGTCAACACATATAAGAACACCGCCCTCGGCAAAGTCGAAGAGATGCGGAAGGAGTTCACGCAATGACATCGCCCACCCGTAGGCTGTCGCTCGAGGAAGTTCTGGACGAGTTCTTCTTCTCAGCTGACAAGCCGTCATCCGCCATGGTGCTTCGCGCCTGCGAAGCCCACCCTGAGTATCGCGAGGACATCCTCGAGTTCGCCGCCCTTTGGTCGTCGCATGAGGCTTCGCCCGAGGTCCCAGCTGCGGATGTCGCGGACGTCTCTGAAGAGTCCGTCTCGCGTCTACAGAGCTTCGTCCTGAATCGGCTGCACGAGCTCGATGGAAAATCGACACGGGCCTCGGACATCGAAGCCACGAAACGTGCTGTCTCCACCTTAGCTGGTGCCAACCTGGGTCGGGCAGCGACTGCCGTGGGATTTGGCAACAGCGCGCTACTCATGGTCAAGGTGCTCACGACCATCACCGACGTCCCAGCAAGAGTCGTTCGGGATTTGGCGCGGCACCTGCACGTGCCGCAAGCAGACCTTCGGCAGTGCATAGGTCCACGGCTCGTTGGCTCAAGGAGCTATAGCTCTGCTCGCCCGCCGAATGCGGCTGGTTCCGAGACCTGGGAGAGTGCTGTTCACTCCTTGCCGGTGGACGAGCAAGAGAAGCAGCGACTGCTGGCGTTCCAGACGGAGGAAGACGTTTCGTGACACCCTTTCATCGCGCTCGCGAAGCGGCGAGGCAACTGCGGCAGGACCTCTTCAAAGAGGCTGCAGCAATTGGAATCGCCTCCAACGTAGTCGTTGCTGCCGTAGCCCACGAAGATGCTGAGAATTTCCAGATTTCGGATGCTCATCCCTCGGACAAAGCCCTCGGCGGAGCCGATGCGATGCTGGACCACGACTTCCGCCATATCGTTGTCCGCAACGACGTATCAGCGGGCGAGCGCGCCTTCCTCGTCGCCCATGAATTCGGACACTGGAAGCTCCACCACGACGGGCACGAGGGCTGCCACAAGGTTGTCGACTCGACCCTGAAGCCAGAGGACGGCGACACGTTCGGCGCCCAGAAGGTCGAGGCCTACGGCGCGCGCGCGCGTGCCGAGCTGCAAGCCAACATCTTCGCCCGCGAACTTCTACTGCCCAGAGAAGTGGCTCGGACTCTGTTCCTTGTCGGAAAGACGGCGGAACAACTCACGAATGAACTCGACCTTCCCAAGGAGCTGGTCCGCCAGCAGCTGCTCGATGGCCTGCTGCTACCAGAGCCAGCGAAAGAGGAGCCAGAGCCCGCCAAGGTCATTACTCCGACTGCAGAGCAGATTGCGGCAGCCCAGTCCAAGGCCAAGACGTCGCTGGTGAAAGCTGGCCCGGGCACAGGCAAGACGGCCACCCTACTGATGAGAGTCCAACACCTGCTGGAAGCAGGCGCCAAGCCAGAGGAGCTGCTGCTACTAACCTTCTCGAACCGAGCGGCAAGAGAGCTGTTAGACCGGCTGCAGCAACTGGGCGTCGAGAACGCGCACAAAATGTGGGTCGGCACTTTCCATGCATTCGGGCTGGAGTTCCTGCGAAAGAACTGCGAACAGTTCGGCCTGAAATCCCGCTTCGGCGTCGCCGACAAGATGGCCCAAATTGCGGCGCTGGAGCCGCACATCTACAGCCTGGGTCTGCAAGCGTTCACCCCCTTGGGTGACCCACTCGACTGGTTGAAGACCGTCGTGGAGGCCATCCAGCGAGCGAAGGACGAACTCGCTAACGCCGCCACCTACGCTGCAGCCGTGGAGGAATCCGCCGCCCATACGCCGGCCGACCTGCTTGTCAAGCGGCGAGATGTCGCGAAGCTCTACAACTGCTACGAGGAGAAGACCGAGGCCAACCCTAGTCTTGTGGACATGGGCGACCTCGTGATGCTCCCCGCGCTTGCACTGACGAACAACTACGACAGCTTCAAGGCCAGCGTCGGGCGGTTCAAGCACATCCTTGTGGACGAGTACCAGGACGTCAACCGGGCCAGCGCCCAACTCGTGATGGCCCTTGCCGCCCATGCAGAAACGCTCTGGGTGGTCGGCGATGCTCGTCAGGCCATCTACCGCTTCCGCGGCGCATCCATGCGCAGCATCGTCAACTTCGGCGACGACTATCCCGACCATGCACCTTTTCCGCTCAACGAGAATCGGCGCAGCTACGAAGAGGTTGTTCGAGTCTTCGAACACTCGGGGCGCGCGACCCACCCCCTGCAACTCATCCTTCCGCTCGACGATGTAGAACCTGCCCGGGGCGCGAGCGGAGTGAAGCCTCGCCACGTCAAGTGCGCCACCACGGACATTGTTCGCGGTGAAGTTGCGGCCAACATCGCCCGCATTCATGGACTCGGCGTCGCGTACAGAGACCAAGTCGTACTGGCCAGCACTCACGAAACCTGTGGCGACACGGCTGATGCCCTGAACGCCGCCGGCATACCTGCGCTCCACCTTGGCGACATCTTCCAGCGCTCCGAAGCCAAGGACCTTCTGGCGCTGCTTCAGGTCTTCATAGACCGGTCTGGCAGCAGCTTGCTGCGCATCTCCCGCCTGCCGGGCCTAGAAATGCCCGCGGCGGACGTCGATCTCATCCTCACCTGGCTCGACAGTGCTCGACCAGAACCGCTGTCTTGGCTAGATTCGCCGCCGTCGGGTCTTTCAGCCCAAGGCAGCACGGCCCTTCTGCGCTGGAAGGCTGTCTTCCATGGGCTTGCGTCGAAAGATTCGCCTTGGGAGGTCACCTGCACCTTGCTGCTTGACCGAACAAGCATCCTCGCGCCGCACTTGGCAGGCGCCGGAATACTCGAAATTACTCGGCGCATCGCTCTGTGGCAGCTCATCTATTTCCTACGCGTGCCCGATGGCGGTCACGCGTATCAGACCGTCGGAAGTTTCATCGCCCGCCTGCGTCGACGCCTGCGTATCGGCGATGACCGCGAGCTACGCGTGCCGCCGCCAGAGGCCGACAGTCTCGACGCGGTAGCTATCATGACCATCCACGGCAGCAAGGGGCTCCAGTTCGAGGCGGTCCACCTTGTCGATATCGACGCCAAGCACTTCCGTATGGGGGTTGACCCGGACTTGGTCCCTGAGTCCTTGCTGCAGTCCCTTCAACACCGCGAGAACTTCGAGGAAGAAACTGAAGCCTCGAACAAGTTGTACGTCGCACTTTCCCGGGCACGCGAGCATCTCGTCCTGTACGAGAGCCAAGGCGCCTACAAGGCGCAGTGTGTGAGCGCAATCGAGCATGCCGCGCATCTTCTCCAGCCTGTTCAAGGGTTCGCGGCTGCGCCCAAAGCGGTTATACCCAAGGCCCCGACTACGGGCGGCCATCAGGCTGGGCGCTGCGAGTTTCCCGGCTTCACGACCTACATGGTCTGCCCAAGGCGCTACTACTACGACTACGTCAAAAACCTCAAGCCGGCATCTGGGCTCCACCCTGCGGCCCTGATTGAGGGCGCGGTGATGCGCGAGCTCTTCGTCCCCTATGGAGCCGACCCTTCGGTCGCTGCCGATGATGTCGAAAAGACGCTGGCATCGCTGGGGCACACCTACAAAGATTCGCTTCCTCATCTGCGTGCGTACGCTGATGGTCTGCTGTCTGCAGGACGCGGCCTGATACGCGCGCAGCGCGCTGCCATGGCCAAGCCGTTCCAGGTCACGTGCGCGGGGCTGCAAGTCAACGTGATGGCACACGGCATTTCAAGTTCCGGTGACACCTACACGATTCACTTCGTCCGCACCAAGCCCTCGGGCAAGCACGGCCGGCAAAGGTCTGCAACCCGCTGGATGCTGAAGTACTTGGCCGCAGCCAACACGACCCTCTCGTTATCCGCGCGCATCCATGTGCTCAGCACTGGGGAAGAAGAGACGCTGTGGCCTGACAGCCCCAGGTTCGACAACAAGTTCGCCGTGGCGGCGGCCGAGGGCCTGCTGGCCGGGAATTTCGAGGCGCGCCCGAACCAGTGGGAGTGCCCGAAGTGCAGGCACTTCCTGCATTGCCCGGTCTGAGCTGCCCCCCCGTCCACGCCCTTCCGATTTCTAGGCCTTCCTGCGACTTACCCAGCATGAGCAGCGCATCCCGCGCAGCTCACCTAGCTGGAAAAGGAAGCAGAAATGCCCACTCGCGTTTACATCCAGTCGGAGCTCTTCTCTGACATCAAGTTCGTCGAAGTCAACGACGAGGCCACCGTCGCCGAGCTGAAGCACGCCGTCCTGGCGCTGCTGCCGCCCGACACCGATACGTCCGACCTGACCCTCTCGGTCGAGGACGATGACGACGACGCCCACGGCCGCGCCACCCACGTCAAGCACCTCAAGAAGGAGCACGGCGTGCGCGTCCACCTGCACCGCTGCAAGCAGGTGGAAGTGAAGGTGCGCTTCGGCGTCGAGGTCGTGCACCACAAGTTCCGCCCGGCGACCACCGTCGGCCGCGTGCGCCTGTGGGCCGGCGAGAAGCTGGGCATGGCGCCCGGTGACATCGCCGAGCACGTCCTGCAGATTGCCGGCACCACCGAGCAGCCCGACGTCGACGTGCACATCGGCACGCTGACGAAGTGCCCGCAGTGCGAGGTCACCTTCGACCTGGTGCCCGCGCACCGCATCAACGGCTGAGGGGAGAGGTATGGCACCGGATGAGCAATCTCTGCGTGCCGACCTCGTGTCGGCACGCTTTCTCTCGGGCGAGGACCGCAACCGCTGGCAGTTCAAAAAGCTGGAGTGGCCCTTCGTCTACATCAGCGTCATCGCCCGCGACCTTCGCGAGTACACGCTGCGGCTGGACTGCAGCGGCTTCCCCACAACGCCGCCCACGGGCACGTTCTGGGACCTGTCGACGAACAGCAAGCTGTCGTTCGACAAGTGGCCCCTGGGCGGCGAGCGCCTGCAACTGGCCTTCAAGCCCGGCTGGAAGAACGGGGATGCGCTCTACATCCCGTGCGACCGCGAAAGCATCGTTGGCCACGACTGCTGGTTCGCCCAGTACCCGCAGCTCATCTGGAAGCCCGCCAAGGGCATCACCCACTACCTGGAGGTGGTCCATGACCTTCTTCAAAGCCGCGACTACGCCTGCGCCCCTGCTTGAGCTGCCGGCCTCGCTCTGGACGGAATTGATGGCGCACCTGCGCGCGCAAGGCGCCGGCGTTCGCGAAAGCGGCGCCTTCCTCCTCGGGCAAAGGACCGACGCTGGCCGCGTGGTGTTGCGGTTCCTGCCCTATGAGCAGCTGCAAGCCGACGTCTTCAGCCACGACTATGTGTCCCTGAAGGCCAACAGCTTCGCCAAGCTCTGGGCGGTCTGCCGCGCCGCTGGCATGACCGTCGTGGCCGACGTGCACACGCACCCCTTCGGCCCCGGCCAGAGCCGCTCTGACCGCGCGAACCCCATGGTCGCCTTGAAGGGGCACATCGCGCTCATCGTGCCGCGGTTCGCCAAGGGCAACCCGCGCCCTCGCGACCTCGGGCTCTACGTCTACCAAGGCAACCACCAGTGGGCGTCGTACTCGGGTTCCGATGTCGGCCGCCTCCTGCGACTTACCGATGCTGGAGTTGTTCAATGACCGAATTCAACGCTGATTCCATGCACCGGCTGGCCAAGATGGCCCTGGACGCCGGCGAGGTCGCCTCGCCCGAGGAGGCCGTGGCGCTGTTCTCTCGGTACCGGCTGCGCATCCACCTCGGGCAGGGCTGGGCCAGCACGCTTGCCGGCCAGGCCTGCTTCTTGACCGCGCTGAACACGGCTGTGCGCGCCTTTCTGGGCGGCGTCGAGGTCCACGGCGACTTGGCCGTTGCGCTGGACGTCCCGCTGTATCAAGGGCGCAGCGCCCGGGAAGTCGCCGAGGAGCTCGGCGCCGCGGTGGTGAACAACGCCACCACCGAGCTGCCGACGCTCGTGCTTGGCACCGTCCCCGATGGCACGCCGCCCTCCTTCTGCGTCCGGCTCAGCTGGGACCACTGGCGCTTCGAAATTGCGCCCGTCGGCGCAGGCGGCCTGGCCTGCAAGGACGACAACCCTCTCGCCGGCATCGGTGCCGCGGCGCTCGGGGTCAATGAGGCGTTCATGCATGTTCGCGGCGACTTGGCCGAGGCCGGCCACCGGAGCGTCGGCATGTCCCTCTGGAACCCGCTGGCCGTCGCCGACTGGCGCGACAACGCACACAAGGGCCCCGTGCTGGCGTACCTGCCGAAGTCCCTGTGGCTCATCGGTCTGGGCCATCTTGGCCAGGCCTACGCATGGACGCTGGGTATGCTGCCCTATCCGGCCGACGGTCGACCGCACCTGGTGCTCCAGGACTTCGACAAGGCCACCAAGTCCAACCTCAGCACCTGCTTGCTGCTGTGGGCGGCAGACCTGAACAAGCACAAGGTCAGGGCGGTGGCGAGCTGCCTTGAGGCCGCCGGCTTCACTACCGCGCTGGTCGAGCGTCGCTTTGGCGCCGGGCATCGCGTCATGGTCGACGAGCCGACCACGGCCCTCTTCGGCGTCGACAACGTGGCCGCGCGCCGCGACCTCGACACGGCCGAGTTCTCGATGGTCGTGGAGACCGGGCTGGGCAGCGGGTATCGCGACTTCCGCAACATCCGCCTGCACACCTTCCCGGGCGCGCGCCTGCCGTCCCAAATCTGGACGGCTGAATCCACCGCGCAAGCCGCCACCGAGCTGAACGACACCTACAAGAAGCTGGCCGATGAGCGCAAAGACATCTGCGGGATGACGTTGCTGGCCTCGCGTGCCGTTGCCACGCCGTTCGTTGGGGCGCTGGCAGCGGTGCTGGCCTTGGCTGAAGTGATGCGCCCGTTCCACGGCGGCCTGGTCTATGCCTCCCTGGACGTGCAGATGAAGAGCCTGCGCCATCGCACTGGCGCGGCGCCAGCCTCGTACCAAGGGCTGCAGACGCCCTTCGTTCAGGCCGAGAAGCGGTCGACCGGCACCGCACCGGAGACGACATGAGCAGGCGTCACTACCACCGCCGGCGCGGCAACAGTCTTTCTTGCGCGGTGGACGACGCCGCGCACATCGCCGCGAGGTTCGGCCCTGTTGGCGCCCTTTGGACTGGTGCGATTGGCTTTGCCATCTTCTACGCCGCGCTGCCGGCTTGCATGATGGTCTGGAACGCGGACCGTAAGGCCACCCTCAAGGGCCCGGCTGCGGCAGCGTTCGCGAACTTGCTGGACCAAGTCCTGTGGCACCGCTTCATCTCACCCTGCCAATGGGCCGGCATCGCCATCCTGCTCGTGTGCTCGGCCATCGCCGTCTGGAAGCTTCTCGACCCAGCCGAGCTCGATGATGAAGACGCGACCTTCCTGAGCTTCATCGCGAAGGGCATCAGCCGGCTGATTGGGCACTGAGCGTCTAGCCGGTCAACGCGCAGGTCGCAGATCGTTGGTGCTCAGGCCGAGACGAGACCGCGCGTCTTCTGTAGACGGAATTAGATTTGTCACTATATCGTCGATAAATGTGTCAATTGGCCACCGCGCCGGCTACCGGCACGCGTTCGCTGCGAGGAGGTTGCTTGGCTGCTGCGTCAGGGGCGGCGGGCATAAGCGTGTCGGACAGTTCAGTTCGTGGCGCCATACAGGGCGGACTGGCGGTCGGCGGTCAGATGCCACCGCTGTGCAAGGAGGGCGGCTTCGGGATTGCTGGCCAGGACCGCCTCGGCCTGCGGAAACAGCGCAACATAGTTCTGTGCAAAGAAGCTCATGAATACGAGGGCCACGCTGACGAACCTGGCGGCCAGCGCCTCCTGATCGTTCAGCGCTTTTGCATCGCGGATCTGCAGAATGCTGAGCCAGCTCGAGTGCGCGTAGCCACAGAGGAAGCTGTAGATCTGACGAATATAGACGGGGTGGAAACCGGCGGCGATGCCGGTGTCGGCCCAAGACTAGCCGGCGCGCCATTCGCCCTTCAGTACCTTCTTGCGCATCGGATCGGAATACTGCTTTGGGTGGGCACACCGTTGCCGCTGTGGGCAAGTGTGGGCAGGCGGTGGGAAACCTCGTGGGCGGCCGGCGGCCGTCCGCCAGGTTGTCCACGGTCTGTCCTGACGGGCCGCGCCAGCGGCCGTCCACAGCCACATGCACCACCGCGCCCCGATGCACGACTCAACAGCCACCCTGCCCTATTGCGCCAGCAACTTGGCGATTTCGCGCTGACGCCGGCGCGCGCCGGCCTTGTTGTAGATTGCCGTGGTCGAGGTTGACGCATGGCCCAGATAGCTCTGCACCACGTCGACCGGCACATCCGCTTCGGTGGCCGCCGTGCCGAACGCGTGACGGTAGGCATGCGGATGCAGATGACGCGCCTGCGCGGTCAGGTCGGGTTGCGTCTGCTCCAGGTAGTCACGCAAGCCCTCGGCCGCCTGGTGCACCAGCTTGCGCAGGCCGCGGTCGCTGTACCCGACCCGTCCCGCCGCCACCTTCGCCCGCGCACGCGGCAGCGTGTCGGCTTCGGCCGGCACCAGGAGCGGCCCCTCCCCCGTGTGTTCGACGCCGCGATCGCGCCAGTGCACGGTCAGCGCCTCATGCGCGCGCCGGCTGACCGGCACCCAACGCACCTTGTTGCGCTTACCCACAATCCTGACCTCGCCCCACAACGGACCGTCGCCGGCCACCGGCCGCAGTTCCGCCCGCTCGGCCGCCGCGGCCTCGAAGATGCGCATGCCCGAGTCATGCAGCAGCAGCACGGCGGCGCGAATCGCACGCCATTGTGCATTGTCGGTGGCCTGCTCAGACAACCACGGCACCAGCACCTGCCAGATCGGCTCCGGCACGGCGCGCTCGGGGTCGATCGCGGGCTCGGCCACGCGAAGCGCCGGCACCCCATCCCAGGGGTTGGAGTCCAGGTAGTGGCGCCCGACCAGCCAGGCGCACAGCGCAGATAGCACCTGCTCGGCGTACGCGCGACTGCGCAGTGACAACGCTCCCTGGAACGGGCGCCAGCCCGGCAGGTGGCGCGCGACCGGCGGTCCGCTCCAGCGCGGACCCCGCTCGGGCATCGCCAGGAAGGCCCGGTACGCCAGGCAGTCGTCGGTCAGCAGATCCGAGAACGCCTTGCCACGCTCCAGGATGGCCCAGGCCAGGAAGCGTTCGGCTTCCTTGCGGTACGCGCGCCACGTGTGACTGCCGGCCGGCCATAGCGACAGCCAGGTCTGGATCGCCGCGTAATCGTTATCGGCGCTGATGCGGCAGCGGCGCAGCTCGCCCCGGTTGGCGCCGGCACTGCCGTCGAACTGAGCCGGCAGACGGATCGCTTCGAGCGGTACCGCGCGGGGCGCGGTGGGCGTCAAGGGCGGCGCCAGCAACGGCACCGGCAGCGGCGCACCCGTGACGTGCGCCCCCAGCCTGCCTAACGTGCCTTCGGCGGCGACCAACGTGCGCACCACGGTCGCGGCGGCGTGGTGGCCGACGCGCGGCACGCGACGCCACCAGCTGGCCCCGAGGTCGTTGGCCAACGCCATCAAGTCACCCAAGGTGCGGACGCCGGCGTTCGCCAGCCGACGCGCCAGCGGCGCAGCGAACCACAGCCGCACGTCGTGCTTGAGCGCCGGCGCCGGCGAGCCCAGCCGCTCCAGCTCGCGCAAGCCGGCGAGCATCGACTCGACGGCCGTCGCGCCCGGCGTGCGGCCCGCGAGCAGGCGGGCCAAGGGCTCACGGCCATGGCGCAGCGCGAGTTGAGCCAGCGTTGCGCGCAGTGTCTTCAGGGCCCGGGTCGCTTCGAGCTCGGTCCACTCGGTATCGGGATCGGCCGAAAGCCAGCGGCTCGCGACCGCCACGGGCCGCAGTCCCTGCAGCGCGGCACGGACCGCGGCGTACTCGGCGCGCGTGGGGGTGCGATCGGGGGCCGCGTCCGTCATGGCGTGTCCAACCAACGTAGGCGCAACCCGGCGCCCCCGTCCCGGATTCCGAGGGGGTGGGTCATGGCTGCCCTGCCCACGTTGACGGTTCCGCCGGGCGCGGCTCGAAACACAAAGTCAGGTCGGACTGCATGCGCATGATATGGGCCGCGGTCCACGCCAGGCGCAGTGTCCTGCTTGAGTCCAGGCAGGCCCTCGGTCGTCACGCAGGCAGCCGTCGCGGCACTGGCCCCCAAACACAACTCAGCAGCGACGCCGGCCAGGCGAACGTCAACGGTGGCGAGCACGTCTTGCGTCTCCTTGTTCGGCGCATCGGGCGCGGTGCAGTGCCAGGAAGGCCCGCTGTGCGGCGTTGGGCTTGCGGCGCAGGCGCATCTGTCCATGCAGTCCTAGGGCCATTGCCGTCTGCACGGACAACCGCGTCAAGTCGATGCGGCCGTCATCCCTGAATTGGATCAACCCAACCTCGAACAGCGCGTCGATGTCTGCGCGCAGCAGCAGGCCATTGTCGACATCAAGGCGTTCATGGTCATCGCTATCGGCCCAGCGCTTGATATGGGATGCCCGCAGCGCTGCGGGTTCGATCAGGCCAGTCAGCGCGCAGGCGCTTCCCCAATGCCGTTCGAGCTTGCGGCGGAACTCGCCTTGGCCAATACGGGCCAAGACCACGCGCTGGATCTCTGTCGGTACGCCCGCGCGCGCCAGGAGCGCTGCCACGTCCGCCGCCATCGCCGTCGATACTTGGTCCGCCTTGCGAGGCTCGGAAGCGCCTCGTCGCGCTGCGGGCTTGCGGTTGACAGGTTTATTCCGAATTTCGCAGCCCAGATCTTCCAGGCGCCGTATGTAAAAGCCTTTTCGTGCGCCAGCAAAATCGCTTGGCGTTAACCGCTCGCCGGTAGCCAGTTCGTACGCCCGTGCGATCAAGGCTTTCGGCGGATATGGCGTGCGGTCTCCTGGCAGCAAAGCATCGTAGGTGATCGAGCGCCGGAACGGGGGATAGCCCGCGCCGTCAGCACCGATGGCACGGGCCGCGCGCAGCAGGTGGGTGAGCGTAATACGGTCCAGCGTGCGACGCGGTGTAGCCATCGAGCGAGTCAGATCCAAATGGAGGCGCCCCGCCGGCCCGGCGCGCGATTTATCGAGGTGGATTCCGGAAACCGGCGCTTTTTGCGCCCAAATGCTGGTGCCGATAATAGCATTTATCGGCACTGACATGAGACCGGTTCGGGGCACGGTCGTAGCCGGTAATAGCACTTATCGGCAAGGAAATCGGACCAAGAAAGTACCGCACCCTGCCTCGTGAGCCGGTCATTCCGCTCGCTCTAAGGCTGTCGGCGGGCACCGCCGCTATACTCTCGCGCGACACGTCACCGAACTGGACTCATGGGCTTCGAACAACTGGCAACCTTGAAGGCCGAATTGGCCGCACAGGCCGAGGAGGCCAAGCGCACGGCACGCGCCCAGGCGCCCCGCCGCACCACCCCCTCCGCGACTGCAGCGACTCCGGTCGACCCCGTGGTGCGGACCATTGGCAAGCTGCAACAGCGCTTCCCGCTGGCGTTCCCCAAGAACCCGGCGCCCAAGGTGCCACTCAGGATCGGCATCTTTGCCGATCTGCAGGCCCAGGCGCCGGATCTGAGCGAAGCCGAACTGCGCGACGCGCTGCGAACCTGGTGCCGGGGCGCCCGCTACTGGGCCTGCCTGACCGAGGGCGCGCCGCGCGTGGACCTCGCCGGCCAAGCCGCCGGGCACGTCACGGCCGCCGAGGCGAGCCGGGGACAACAGCTGCGCGTCGGCCGCCCGAAACAAGACGCCGCGCGGCTGAAGAAACACCCACCGCGTTGAACGGCCGCCGTCGTGCCGAGCACCGTGCGGATTTATACAAAATCTTGTATAGTTGCAACTGTAAGAAAAGGGATGCCGAATGACTGCGACGAAGCCCGTCGAGTTTCGCGGCAGCGCCTTGGATGACTTGCGCGCGTTTCCGGAAAGCGCGCGGCGCGAGGCGGGCTACCAGCTCGATCGGCTCCAGCATGGGCTCACGCCCGACGACTGGAAGCCGATGCCGACGGTGGGCGCGGGCGTGCAGGAGATCCGCATCCAGGACGCCGCCGGCGCCTTCCGGGTCATCTATGTGGCCAAATTGGCGGACGCGGTCTATGTGCTGCATTGCTTCCAGAAGAAGACGCAGAAGACCGCCAAAGGCGATCTGGAGTTGGCCGCCAAGCGCTACCGCGACCTGATGAAACAAGGAGGCTGAATCATGACAACACAACGGTTCGCCAGTGTCTGGGAGGCCATCGAGGACACGCCCGTGCAGGCCGAAAACATGAAGCTGCGCTCGTCCCTCCTCATGGCGCTCAAACGCCACCTCGAGGCGGCGGGCCTCAGCCAAGCCCAAGCGGCCGTGCTGCTGGGGGTGACGCAGCCGCGTGTGTCGGACCTGATGCGCGGCAAGATCAATCTGTTCGGGCTCGATGCGCTCGTCAACATGGCGAGCGCGGCGGGCTTGCACGTCGAATTGCGGGTCTTGGAAGCCGCCTAAGCGGTGCGCCTGGCTCAGCACAACCAAACCGCCTGATTTGGGCATTGATTGCCATGACCACCCGCTGGCTGGCCTGCCCCACCTGCGACCGCCTGTGCGACCACACCCGGTCCACGGCAGATACCGCCCTTCCCTACGCCACCACCGCGTCCACCTGGATCTGCACGCGCTGTGGCACGGCCCACCTCGTGGCCGACCTGCACAGCGACCAGGCCGCACGCGAGCAGCTCGAAGCGGTGTACGGGCAGCAACGCCTGTTCGACTAAGCGCGCGGCGCACACCCCGCCCCGTCTCCTCCCGCTGCATCGGCGTCCTTGGCGCGGTCCAACGCGTTCAGATGCGCACGCAGGGTCACGCTCTGGGCCGCATCGGCAATCACGCCCGCCGGCTGGGTCGCGCTGTACGCCCACAAGGCATCCAGGCACGCGAGCGCTGCCTGCACCGCCGCTTCCGTCACCGCTCCCGTGTGGATGTCCAGGGCGGCGCAGCGCAAGGGCTCGACATCGGGGCACTGGGGGTCACGCATGCGCAGGACGGCAAAGACCTCCGCATACGCGCGCAGGGGCGCCGGCACCTCGTAGGCCCGGCGGTGCGTGGGCGACACGTAGATCCACGCCCCCTGCTCCGTCGCATGCAGCTCACCGCCGCGGGCCACGTGTTCGAGGATGGCCCGCAAGGGGCCAAAGGAATTTTCGAGCCGCCACGGCTGCGTGCGCAGCGGCGTGGACGTGCTGGAGGCTTTGGGGCGGTACGGCTTGCGCGGGGGACGACTGCGACCCATGCAGAAAACTCCTAGTTGAGGGCGAGGCTGACCGGCAAGGAGTGGCGCCCGAAGGCCCGTTCGACCTCGGCAGTGGCCAGACGCAGGTCGCCGCTGCGCAGCCGTTCGATCCACGGTTCGGTTTCCGTCAGCGGCCCCGTCGCGCTGCGGCCGGCTTCTACCACCTCGACAAAGCGGGCGCGCTGGTCGATCACGTAGAGCTTGGTCTGCGTGCGGTTGGTCAGCGTCGTGCCAGCAAAGCGCTGGCGGAACAGCTTGGCGCGGCGCTTGACGCGTTGTTCTTCGGCCGCGCGTTGCTGGCGCCGGCGTTCATCGGCGGCCGCGACCGAGAAGTCAGTGGGGCCGCAGGCGAGGGCGGCCAGGTAGGCGAACAGCTTGCCGCCCTTCAGGTCCTGCAGATAACCGGCCACCACCGTCACGATGTCGGACAGACGCTTGCCGTGTTGTTTGGCCTGGCCCATCAGCTTGAAAACACCCGCCCGCGACAACCCTTGGCCAGTGAGCCAGGCCAGATCTTGGGGTAGGGCTCCGACCAGGGTGGGGCGTTGATTCTTTGAGAGAGTGGGTTCAGTTAACGTATGGCCGTCTGACATTTTGTCGTGCGGTGGCGTGTGGATAACGTCCTCTGGCACGTCGATCAGGCCCACCAGTTCACAGGCTTTGCGGGTCAGACGCACACGTGCCACGGCAAAGCGGCCGCTGCGGCTTTTACGCTCCTGGGGCAGGACTTCGATGAGTTCGAGCTGGCGGAGCGTGGCAAGGTGGCGATAGACCGTGCGTTGGTCAGCGCCAATGCGCTCGGCAATCACATCCTTGTGGGCAAAGATCGGTGCAAAGGGCTCGTTTTGAGGAACGAAGCGGCACAGTTCCGCGAGGGTCGCACGGGCGGCCCGAGGGACGCCGGTCACGTGCTTTGCAGAGTCATAAGCGCGCAGGATGCGGTTGGGTAAATTGCGGCGTTTGGGGGGCGCGAGGGTAGGGACGCGGTCAGCGAGCCCATGCTCGTCGAATGAGGTTTTTCGAGGGCGAAAGACTTCCTCGCCTGCAACCGAGCGTTGCGCGATAGACATAGCCACGTATCCATTTCGAAAAATGGTCAGACATCGCTTGACGTGGTTGCCTTATCCGCTACACTCCGAAGTGTCGATGCTCTTCCGGTTCCAGCCGGGGAGTGTAGCGGGCGAGGTTCCAGCCAAGCCCAATTTGCAAAAGCCTTCGGTTCCAGCCGAAGGCTTTTGTCTTTCCGGGTCTACTTAATTCATATTCAAGGCCTGAAAACACAAGACCTGGTGTTGATTCGTAATACCAAGTCGTTGATTTTTAAGGAATTATTTCTCTTTCTCGGCGACAACTGCTTCTGCCCGTCGTTCGAGCAGTGCTTTCAGCTCGTCCTGCACGGCCTTTGCTTCTTGTTCGTTGCTGAACTCCAGGCGTACAACATTCCGAGCGGTCCGTAAGTCGCAATACACCGTCCGGCCCGCACGGATCTTGAAGCCAGAAGCCCTCACGGTTGGTTTGGCTTTCTGCGGTTCTTGGCTCGCAAGCCTCACCGCCTGAGTTTGGTCGAGCTCCCCTTTCGCAAGACGCTGGACTGCCTCGACCACTTGGTTTGCGCGCCCCTTACGGGTCAGTGCTGACAGGTCCGCTCCTGCGTTCGCACCGAGCAAAGCTGGTATCTCGTCAAGCAAGTCGAGAACGGCTGGCGGGAGGTGCTCAAACGCCATGAGCGCCGATACAACTGAAGCCGGTGTCCCCGACTGCTCGGCCATCCTAGCCTGGGTGATGCCAGGAAACCGCTTCTGGATGTCACGGAAGCCGAGGTACTTCTCATAGTCCGTGAGGTCGGACTGGAGCAAGTTGGCGTAGAACGCGCCTAACGAAGCCTCCTCCTCCGTGACGTTCTCAAGCACGCAACGGATTGAATCTCGTCCCAGCTCCCGATAAACATCGCACCGGTGATGACCGGAAACAATCTCGAACCCCCCTTCTGCGCGAGGGCGAACAACCACGGGGTGGATCAACTTGTTGTTGCGGAGGTTCTCACGCAGTTCGACGAATTTCTCCGCAGGCATATGCCGGCGCCGGCCGGGAACCTCATGCAGCTCGGACAGTGGAATCTCCGCAGCCCCGCCGGCCTTCCTCGCCTCTTCCAACTCAGCAGTCAATTGTGCGATGCGCACTTCCGCCGAGTTGATGCGGTTTTGCGCATCCATCAGCCGCCCGGGCGAAGTTTTCGCCTCGGACGTACTGGGTTGACCTATTGGCCTAGGCTTGGCTTCGACGTTGGCCGTCTTCGCAAGCAACTTATCACCAATGCCCATTTAGACTCCTTCTTGCGACCAAGCCCGGACGAACTGAGCATCCAAGTGCTCAGCGAGCCGATCGAGCGGGTCCTTGTATCGATGGTACGCGGCAGCGCTGCCGTCAGGTTTCGACAGGTCGTAGACCGTTGAGAGCTGGGCTGACGCTCCTTTGGGGACCGTCGAATCGGGAATCTCAAACGGAAGCACGCGGTCACCGTATGCCTTTTGCAACCAGCCCTTCACCACGCGCGAGACGTCATCACTCTTTGATTTGGTGAGTACCACATTCACAAAATCGAACCGCTTGGAATCGGCTACGCCAGGAAGCTTCTTTGCAATGTCCGAGAACAGATGCCAAAACTGCGTTGAGCTCGCAAAGTCGAGGCCTTCCGGCGGACAAGGGAGTAGAATCGCATCGGACGCCAGTAGGGCGTTGATGGTCAAATAGCTGAGTGCGGGTGGCGTATCGATGACCACCACGTCGTAAGAATCCAGCAGAGGGCGCAGGCCCGCATTCATGATGTCCCAGAATGCGAAGGTGCTATCCCTAAGGACCTTTGCGGGAATTTCGAACTCAGCATCGAACAGTGAGGACGACGCAGGTACCAGATCCAGATTGTGCCAGTAGGTACTTTGCACCGCATAACTCAGGTCGGCCTGATCACCATAGATCAATGGTAATAGTGTCTGTTCGTCCGTAATTTCCGCATCTGGAGCCCATCCGCACAATTGAGTCGTAGTTCCCTGCGGATCGCAGTCAATGACGAGGACTCGCCGACCGAGGAGAGTCAGTGCTTGTGCTGCCGACACGGCGGTAGTGGTTTTCGCCACCCCCCCTTTGAAATTAGCAACCGTGAGAACCCGCCCACGTGCATGGGCAGGGCGGTGCATGCGCGTCGTGGTACTCCTGACCCAGGTGATCGCTTCCTCTAGCGTGAACTCCTTGCTTCGGCCGCTGCCTCGCGACTTGCCTGCTGGTAGATCACCTTTCGTAGTAAGGTATTGGAGGCGCTGCTTGTCGAGCCCACACAGTGACGCGACTTGAGCACTGGTAAAGGTGGGCGGATGCTTGCGAGGGTACGGCTCGAGCATTGCATCCCGGATCTGAGCCAAAATATCAGTTGCCTGAGCAGCTACACCCAATAAGGTATCAATGGACACCGACTGGTCAACCTCTGGCAGTCGAGTACTGATCAAGGCGTTTGTGTTCACGGCTCAGGCCCCGGTATCTGGTGGATTCTTCGGTTTTCGCAAAAATGCGCGCTGACCGAAGAATACGGGGCCTCCTCGTTAACTTCAAGTAAACTCTGAAGAATCCCAGGGGCGCACACCCAACTGCGGGGCAGGACGCCGCAGCTCCTACCCCCGCAGCGGGAAGCGTGCACATTTGCTGGTTGCCTTTCGTCGATGAGTTACAAGCGGCATCGAAGCGAGGGGACGGCTATCCCTCAGTAGACAAAGTTGTCAGGTGCCCGTTGATCGCACTGATAACCTCTTGTGCCGCACGCGGTAGAGGGCGGTTTTCTTTGACCAGAACACGGGCATACTGGTTTTCCGTGAGTGGATGAGCGATGCGTACGGCGACCAGTTGGCCTGCGTCTACTTCTTTTCGAATCGAAAAATCGGTGACAAACGCCACGCCACCGGCATGTTGCGCATAGGCGCGCAACGCCATCAGGGTGTTTGCATTGAAGCTCGGCCTGAGCATCAAGTTTTCCGCTTTGGCGATAGTGCGAATCAACAGGCCCAGACCGTACGTCTGCGGCATGATGCCAACCGGATAGCTGAGGGCGGTTGCGAGCGAGACAGGTCTTGCGCTTTGTGCAAGCGGATGGTCTGGATGCACTGCGGCCACGATGTGGTGGACGGCACTTGCAAGGAACTCAACGCCCTGTGTCGTGGGCGGGTTATAGGCCAAGCCGATGTGCGCGTCATTGGATAACACGTCGCCGATAATCTCGGCGGTGGCCCGCATATTCAAGACGATTTCAACGCCGGGGTATTTCTTCGCGAAGTCAGCCAGCACGTCTTCGATCAGCGTATCGATCAAACCTTCGCTCAAAGAGATCAGAAGGTTGCCGGTGTGCAAGCGCTTGAGTTGATTGACTCCATCGAGCAGCTTCTCGTGGGAAGCCTCCACGCTGCGCGCGTACTCGAGCAGGTAGGGCACCGCATCCGTCGGCATCAGTCCGGTGGCAGCTCGATCGAAGAGTCGCTCGCCGATCATCTCTTCAAGTTCGGTCAAATACCGACTCACCAGCGTTCGGCTCAGAGCTAACTGATCTGCCGCTTTGCGGACCGATTGGTGTTCGAGCAATGCTTGGAAAACGCGCATCTTGGCGCGCGTGATGTCGTACATGCGGTCTCCCTCGGATAACGTGGTCCTCTTTTTTATTGTTATCGGGTCTCGCAGGTGGCTTCATCCCCCGATGGAGTGAAATTAAGGTGTCCACATTTTTAGGCCACCCCGTCCACAAAATCGCGGACACCTACAGTATGTGTTTCGTGTAGAGTCCCGCCACGTTTCGCATAATGGCAGGGCGGTCGATGGTAGCAAACGCAACAGAGCATGTGTTGGGCAGCCGAGAAAATGAGGCGGCCGTGTACCGCCGGGTGAACCGGCGGGTCTTGCCGTTCTTGGCGGTCTGCTACCTGTTTGCGTACCTGGATCGCATTAACATCGGCTTCGCCAAGCTGCAGATGCAAAGTGACCTCGCGCTGAGTGACGCCGCCTATGGCCTTGGCGCTGGCGTCTTCTTCTTGGGGTACGTGCTGTTCGAGGTGCCGAGCAACCTGTTGCTCGCCAAGATTGGCGCTCGTCGCACGCTCAGCCGCATTCTGCTGCTTTGGGGTATCACGTCAGCGGCCATGCTGTTCGTCACCAATGTGGGGACGTTCTACTCGCTGCGCTTCCTGCTTGGTGCCTTCGAAGCTGGCTTCGCGCCAGGCATGATCTATTACCTATCCCAATGGTATCCGGGCGCTCGGGTGGCGCGTGCCATGGCGATCGTGCTATGTGCCGCACCGATCGGTGGTGCCATCGGCGCTCCCGTGTCGACCTGGATCATGGCGCATCTGGCAGGCACCAGCGGGCTCGCCGGGTGGCAATGGATGTTTCTGCTCGAAGGAGCCCCTTCCATTCTTCTCGGGGTAGCGGCGTATTTCTATCTGGTCGACAAGCCTGCCGACGCGACTTGGTTGACCGAGGCGCAGAAGGCCTTCATCGCAAGCCTGGTCGAACGATCCAACACCGGTCGGTCCGAGTCGTTCGCCAAAGCGCTCACCGATCCAAACATGTACGTGTTGGCGGCTGCCTATTTCTGCCTCATCTGTGGCTTGTACGCCGTCAGCTTTTGGTTGCCCACCATCCTCAAGTCCGCTGGGCTCACCGACTTGTTGAAGATCGGCCTGTACTCGGCGGTGCCATACCTGGTGTCAATCGTGGCCATGTACGCGCTCGGCCAGAGTTCCGATCGACGTGGTGAACGTCGGTGGCATAGCGCGGTCACAGCGATGCTGGGCGCAGGCTTCCTGGCCGCCGCTGCCTATTCGACATCATTCCCTGCTGCGTTGGCTAGCATCACGCTTGCCACGGCGGCTGTCTTTGCGTCGTACACCGTTTTTTGGGCCATTCCGCAAGAACATCTGAAGGGCACCGCTGCTGCGGGGGGCATCGCCTTCATCAATTCGATTGGTCTGTTTGGCGGATTCTTCAGCCCGACCATCGTCGGCTGGACGAAAGCCGCGACGGGTTCGCTGCAGGCTGGTTTGCTGGTGATCGCTACGTTGCTGGTCATTGGCGCAATCCTGCTGGCGGTCCGCCGCAGTGCAGCGGCTTCGAAACTGGTGACGCTATGAAGATTCTCGTTGCAGGTTTCCATCACGAGACCAACACTTTCGCACCGTCCCGTGCGACCTACGACATGTTTGTCCACGGGGATGGGTGGCCGGCAATGAAGCGGGGTAGCGATGTGCTGTCGTTGCGTAGCGCAAATGTACCCATTGCGGGTTTTCTCGCGGCCATGGAGGCCTCCGGACACGAGCTGGTGCCGGTGCTGTGGGCGGCCGCGAATCCGTCAGGGCCTGTCACAGAGGAAGCGTTCGAGCGGATCGCGAGCGAGATCGTAGCGGGAGCTCTGCTGCCGAACTTGGACGCCATCTACCTCGACTTGCATGGCGCGATGGTGACCGAGCACTGCGACGATGGAGAGGGAGAACTGCTGGCCAGACTGCGCGCAGCGACAGGCACCAATGTGCTGATTGTTGCGTCGCTCGATCTGCATGCCAACGTGACCGCGCAAATGCAAAAGAGTGCGGACGGGCTCGTTGCGTATCGAACCTATCCTCACGTGGACATGGCCACCACAGGTATGCGAGCAGCACAGCTACTCAAAGATCTGATGTCGGCCAAGGCGCCGGTTGCCAAAGCGTGCCGGCGCCTGCCGTTCCTGATTCCGATCAACGGCATGTGCACGAGTGAAGAACCTGCGCGCGGTGTCTACATGCGGTTGGCACAGGCGGAAACGGGCGGTGTGCTCTCACTCTCGTTTGCGCCTGGCTTTCCCGCAGCCGACTTCCCGGAGTGCGGGCCGACCGTTTGGGGCTATGGCGTAGATGCGGCAGAACTCGACAACGCTGTTCAAGCGCTGTACCGAGACATCCTCGATAGGGAGCAACAGTGGGGAACCACGTTCCTGTCGCCCGATGAAGCCGTGCTTGCCGCAATGCAGATTGCAGGGCCCGCGCAAAATCCGGTAGTGATCGCGGATACGCAAGACAATCCCGGCGCGGGCGGCGACTCAAATACGACGGGCATGCTGGCTGCCCTTGTGAGGCACAACGCTAGGCGGGCCGCAATTGGTCTCATCTACGATCCTCAAGCCGCACAGGCAGCCCATGCCGCAGGGCTTGGAGCGCAGATCCGACTTGCGATTGGAGCGGATTCTGGTGAGCCCTTTGAGGGGACATTCACGGTGGAGAGTTTGTCCAACGGCGAGTGCGTCTTTGACGGTCCGATGATGAACGGCCTGCAATTGCACCTGGGCCTGTCGGCCTGCCTACGCATTGGCGATGTCCATGTCGCGGTGTCGTCCGCACGTGCGCAGATGATGGATCGGAATCAGTACCGCATGGTGGGCATTCAGCCCGAGCTGATGAAGATTCTGGTGAACAAGTCCTCGGTACATTTCCGGGCAGATTTCGAGCCGATTGCCGAGGCGGTGCTGGTGGCCAAGGCGCCAGGTGTTGCGCTGGCCGATCCCGGCGAGCTTCCATGGACACGGCTGGCGCCTGGAATGCGCGTGCGACCGGGTGTGTAGAAACAAAGCGAAATAGAACGCTCGCCGGCGCGGTCATGCCGCCGCCGTCGTATAGCGCCGTTCGCAACGAATAGACACGGGGAAGGCGGAATTTTCCGCAAGCGTCTGGCGCTGATGAAGCGCGAAAACGGGCAACCGCACGAGCCAACAAATGAAGCGTCGGCCGTGTTTCTAAAATAGCCCGAACTGGGGGAATTACGCGCTTCGTCGCGCCAAACACGAGCGGGTTGCCATGGGCAACTTCAAGTTCGTTCGGCGTCGGCGGGCGGCATTGTGTGTACCACCAGTACTGCGTATGTCATGCTAACCAACGCCATTGAACGCTGCATTGTCGCTGCAGAAGATGTTCATTCTATTGCCGACTTCAAAGCTTGGGTCCGCCATGATGTTGGCCTTGTCTTGAGACACGAGTGCTTGGCATGTGGGCACGGGCGGATCACGTCTGCCGGGGTTTCCATGGACCACGTCGTCCTGGTCGATTACCCAATCGCGCATCTGCGGGCGATCGAGAATTCCGCCGGGGGCATCGATACCCCGTTAATGCGTCGATGGCTGGCTACGCACCGGCCGGTCTACTTCGATACGCACGCCCCGTGGCCTGGCATCGATACTGCCTGGCTCGCCAAATTCACGAAGCATGACCTGCGCAACGCTGCAGCCGACGCGGTCTTTGACGAGAAGAACTTTGTCGGCACCTATTTCAGCTTCCACCGGTTGCCAGAGATTGATCCCCCAGCACTGGATGCGACTCTGCATGACTTGACACCGGTCCTCCATGCAGCACTTGTACGAGCAATCTCCAATGCCGAGCAGCAGTGGATTCTTGCCGCACGAGGCCTTTCGGACATGACAGAGAAGGAGCGCGAAATTGCGGAATGGATCGGGAAGGGTAAGAGCAATGCGGAGATCTCTGCGTTGATGGGCACAACAGAGAGCACGGTCAAGCATCACCTGAGCCGGATCATGGACAAGATGGGCTGCTCGAATCGGGCCGGAGTTGCTGTGTTTGCGTCCCGATGGTTCGCGTCGCCGCTAAGCCTCGGGACGAAAGTGCTATAGCAAGAGTTGGGTGGCGGCCGATATGCTCGACGCTCTTTAGTCAGCGGATTGCAAGGACAACAACGACAGCTCGCGTGTCGGTTTGCCGTGTCAGGGAATTCTGGCGCACTAGCTGTGTGTTCCCGGCCGCAGGCAGAGAGGTTCCGATGGAGCTCATTACGGAGTGACCTGACCGGATTGTGTCAGAGGGCTGAGCGATAAAATCGTTCTGAAATCAAAATAATCGTTTTGATTTCACAGTCGCGAAAACGGTGTATGATTTGCTCAATGCAGCGACGAAAGTCCCGTTCTGCGGTCCAGGCCATGGAAAATACGCCTGTGCAACTGGCAGAGGGGATATGTACTTCACATTTAGGGAACTGGCGGCTGTGGCGCTTACCGGCTCGAACAACTACTTCCTGAACCTTCAAAAGGACGAGGGGAAGTGGATCATCGCCGTCAGCGTACTTGATGCCGACAAGAGAGCAACGAAGCAGTACCAGGTGCAGACAAATCGGGGCAAGACCAAGACTTGGCGGTACCTAGAGGATGCACTGCTGTTCGTGAATGAGTATTGCGAGAACTGCCAGAACTTGTCGATCGCGATTGAAGGCAAGGTCTGGGGACTGAAGGCAGAAGGAGAGGACCGAGCGGTCCAATCGTAAAAGCGGCTGGCACCAGTGTTACGAGCACCGATGCCAGCCTGACCATCGTAAAACCCGTGAGAGGCTCAAATGGCTGCGCCCATTATAGCGTTTGCTCGCCTTGTGAAAACGTGTGTGCGTAAGTGAGGTCACATGGTTGACTTCAATGCGCTCGCGCAGCAGTGCGCTCCCGGCGTCCATCCGACGACGCTGCAGGCCGTTGTCCGCACGGAATCCGGCTTCAACCCCTACGCGATCGGTGTCGTCGGCGGCCATCTGACTCGCCAGCCGAAAACGCGCGCAGAGGCGGTTGCAACCGCCAAGGCCCTGGCCGCCCAGGGTCTGAACTTCAGTATGGGCTTGGGCCAGGTCAACAAGGCCCACCTGCCACGCCTTGGCCTGAGCTACGAAACGGTTTTTGACGCCTGCGCAAACCTGCAGGCCGGCGCTCACATCCTCCAGGAATGCTATCAGCGCGCTCACGCGCAACTCGGCCCTGATCGCGCGTTGAACGCGACCATCAGCTGCTACTACAGCGGCAATTTCAATCGCGGCTTTCAGGTGGAACGCGCGGGCACGAGCTACGTGCAACGCGTGGCCGCCAATGCGACCACAGCTAATCCGCCTGTCGATGTAGTCCCGGCCATTCCCGTTGTGTTGGATCGGGCCGACCCCCGCGCGCCCAGTGCCCCAACGCCTGTTCGCTCCGCTCGACAGGCGAAAAGCGCCGCGCCCGAAGCAACCACCGCGACAGCACAAGACCAAGACGAGCGCGCCAGAGCGCGCGCGAAGTGGGACGCCTTTGGCGATTTCCGCCCGCAGTGAATTCCCCCCGGATTCAAACCAGCCGCATCGTCGGCATTCCCGTAGGAGAACGCAGTTGAAATCCCTCCCTAAAATTCCCCTGACCCTGGCGGCCCTGTTTGCAGGTTTGTTGTGCTGTGCACCGGCGTTTGCCGGTGGACTGGACTCCGGCACGCAAGCTGGGAACACCTTCAAGATCTGGTTCTACAGCTTCTGCGGCATCTGCGCCGTCATCTACCTCCTTTGGGTGGGTCTGGAGCTTTGGAGCGACAAAGCGCGATGGGCCGATTTCGGCCTGGCAATCGGCAAGGTGGCCGCGGTCGGCGCGGTCGTCATCATCGCGCCGTGGGCCTGGAACCTCTTCGTCGGTTGAGCCATGACGGAGAAGCCGAAGTACTCCGCATACGCAGGCTTGGGCAGGGTCGCGATGTACTGGGGCGTCCCATTGATCCCGCTGCTGATCGTGGTCGGCGCGTTCGTTTTTCTGGCGTTGTTCGCCGCTGCCTTCATGGGCCCGGGTGGGCTGCTCTTTGGCGCCCTGGCGGTCCCCATCCTGCTGTTCCTGCGCAAGACGTGCGAGACCGACGACCAGGCACTGCGCATCCTCTGGCTCGAAGTGCTCTGCGTGCTCCGCCGGCGCTCCTGGCGCATGTTCGGCCGCACTTTGACCCTGGCGCCGATCCGCTACGGCCAACACCTCAGCGTTTATCGCCGGCCCTTCCGCAAGGCGCCCGCCGAGCGCGCTCAATAAGGATTCCACCATGCAAGCACGATTGACCAGCGACTTTGGCAAGGTGCCGCCGATCGAGGCGTGGCTGCCGCGCATCGAGATGCCCATCACGCGCCGCGTCACCCACTACGAAGACGGCCGGATGATGCTCTGCATGCGCTTGACGGGCATCCCGTTCGAGTCGGCCAGCGACGCGCTGCTCACCAACCTGTTCGATAACCTGAGCGGCTTCTACGCGGGCATCGGCCGCGATCACGGCAACCGCCTTTCGATGTGGGCCACGTTCAAGCGCCGCAAAGTGTCGTTCCGCCAGGCCTATCAATTCCAGTCGCAGTTCCTGCAGGACTTCACGTACAAGTATCTGCAGCGCTTTCACAACGGCAACTACTTCGAGAACGCGTTCTACCTGTCGCTGCTGCTCAAGTACGACGATTTCGATGACGGCCTCAAGGCGATTGAGCAACTGGGCGACGAAGCCTTCAAGTCCCTTCGCGACTACGACCCTGAGTATCTGGAGACGAACCAGCGCAATGGCCTGCCGTTCTCCGAGCCGTATCGCTTCATCGGTGAGCTGGTCAACGGCACAGACCTCGCCGTGCCGATCACGGCCGCTCCCGGATACGAAACGATCCCGGATTCGTGGTTGCACTTCGGCTATGACCTGCTCGTCATCCGCACCGACACCGCCGAGAAGTTTGCCACCTGCTACGACCTGAAGGATTTTCCCAAGAGCGGGTGGGGCCAGTTGAACCCACTGCTCACGCTCGATGCCGAGTTCACCATCACCCAGTCGTTCGGCTGCTTGACGGCTGCCGGCGCCGACAAGGCCATTGAGGGCCAGATCAACAAACTGGAGTCGGTCGGCGACAAAGCGCAGCACCAGATTGCCGAGCTTCGGCATGCCCAGGCCCTGGTCAGTGCCGGCGAACTGGCGTTCGGCCAATACCACGGTGCGCTGGTGGTCTACGGCGACACGGCCAAGGAAGCCATCGACCGCGGCGAGCTGGTCAAGGTGCGTGCCAAGGGCGAGTGCGGTGTCGGTTGGGTGCGGGCCACTGCGTCCGCACCGTACACGTACTTCAGCCAGGTGCCGGGCGCCAAGATCCTGCCGCGCCCCATGCTCAAGAGTTCGCGCAACCTCGCATCGACGTTCTCAGTCCACGACTACTCGGCCGGTAAATCCAAAGGTAACCCGATCGGCGATGGCACCGCCGTCATGCCGCTGCAGACGGTCTCGAAGAAGCTGTACAGCTTCAACTACCACGCCACGCGCGAGGACGAACTCAACATCGGCGAGAAGATCGCCGGCCACACCGTCATCCATGGTGCCACCGGTGTGGGCAAGACGGCCCTGCAGCTGGCCATCGCGTCGTTCTTCATGCGCTTCGATCCGATGGTGTTCGGCCTGGACTACGGCGGCGGCATGAAGATCTTCTTCAAGATGCTGCGCGGCACATATATCTCACTGCAGCGCGGTGTGGCGACCGGGCTGGCGCCATTCGAGCTGCCGGACACGGGATACAACCGCCAGTTTCTGTACGACCTGGTCAACATCTGCGCACGCGATGCCGACGGGAAGCTCACCGCTGAAGAGAAGAAGCAAATCAAGGATGCCGTCGACACCGTGATGGCCCTGGAGGATCTGTCGCAGCGCACCTTCAGCCGCCTGCTCGAATCCATTCCGAACATGGGCGGCGACAGCCTGTATGTGCGTCTCGGCCAGTGGTGCCATGCCGAAGACGGTCCGCTTGCTTGGATGTTCGACAACCCGCCGCAGTCATTGGTCGATGTCACTGACGAGCGCCACGTGTGTTTCGACGTGACCGAATTCCTGGTCGACAACTACGCACCGTCGGAGCCGTTGTTTGCCTATCTCTTCCACCTCAAGGCGCTGATGCAGCAGGAGGGTGGCTTGATGATGTCCATCATCGAGGAGTACTGGGCGCCGATCAAGTTCAAGCGCACGCGCGAAGAGATGGCCAAGACGCTCAGTGCGGGGCGCAAGGAAGGCGAATTCCTGGTGCTGGTGTCGCAGCAGCCGGAGCAGGGGATGGCGAGTGAGATCTGGCCGCAAATCCGTAGCCAGACGGCCACCAAGATCTTCTTGCCCGATCCGGAAGCGGAATACAGCAGCTATCAGCGTACCAACATGACGCCCAAGGAGTTCGCGGAGTTCAAGCGCCTCTCCAAGACCTCGCGCACGTGCCTGATCAAGCAGAGCAACCAGTCTGCCTTTGCGACGCTCGACCTGTATGGGTTCCAGGACGAGATGGTGGTGCTCTCCGGCAACAAGGAGAACAACAAGCTGCTCGACGAGGTGATCGCAGAGGTGGGTGATGACCCCGACGTGTGGCTGCCGATCCTGCAGGACCGGGTGTTCGAGGCCACCACCCGCAAGAAGCTGATAGCCGAATGCGGCAACGACGCGTCGATTTGGAAACCGAAGCTCGACGAGGCCATGCAAGCGCGCCGGAGATTGCGCCCGAGCGCAAACGAATCCATGCATCGCCAACTTGCCTGAGCACGGGTCGCGCGGACAGCGCCGCCCGGCAATAAGAGCAAGAGGCTTCCGGGGGGAAAGGGCATATCGCCCGCACTACAAACCGGAGAAGCAAGAATGGAAATTCAGCAGTGCAACGGGGTGCTCGCGCGGCACGGGGGGTTGCTCACCCAGGTGTTGCCGTGGTTGTCGCGCCCAAAAAAGCCGATTCACCCAAAGGCCAGGCGTGCGCTGATCGCCCTGGCGGGTGCGATGTACCTGTCCACAGCCAATGCGACGGGTATCCCTGTGCTGGATGTGTCGAATCTTGGTCAAGCAGTGTTGATGGTGCAGAACCTCAAAGCCCAGATCGACCAGCTCAAGAGCGAGTACGAAGCACTGACCGGTAATCGCGGCTTAGGGACGATCCTCAATGATCCGCGCCTGCGCAGCTATCTGCCTGACCAATGGCAGGCCGTGTATGACCATGTCAAGAGCGGCAATTTGCAAGGCATCTCGAACGCGGCCTTGCAGATTGCCGCATCGGAGGGGCTAACCGGCGCGTCGACGGCCGGGCAGCAGCGCTACTACGACGTGATCGCAGCCAACAAGGCGATGGCCATGCAGGCCTACAACGCGACGCTCGCGCGTCTGAACAACATCCAGGCGTTGATGCAGCAGTCGAACCTGACCCAAGACCCGGCAGCCAAGGCAGACCTGCAGAACCGGTGGTCCGCTGAATACACGATGGTGCAGAACGAGCAGACCCGACTGAACCTGATGTCGCAACTACAACAGAGCGAACTGCGCCTAGCGGAAGAGCAGCGCGAGCGTGAAGCGAAACGTGAGTTCCTGGGAGGTGTGCAATGAAGCGAATTCTGATGCTTGTTCTCGTTGGTGCGGCGTTCCTTGCAGGCTGTCAGCAACAGTCTTGGGATGAAAAGAAGGAAGAAGCCGCCAAGGCGGAATTCCTGGGCAAGAAGAAGTGACGCTCGTCCACCGCCTGGTTAGTCGCATACCGCAGTAGGGAGGCGCAATGGAAGATCCATCTTCGTGGAAGATCCAAATCTTCACCAAGATGTTTGCCAGGTTTGATCAGAACCTGCTGAACGTCATCAACTCGGGCTCGGCCAAGATCATCACGCTGATCACACCGCTGATGGCAACGGGGTTCGCCATCTACGTGATGCTGGTGATGGTCTCGTATTGGCGAGGCCACAGCCACGAACCAGTGCCGGACTTCATCCAGCGCATGGCGGGCTGGGCGGTGGTGCTCACGCTTGGCATGAACATTGGCTACTACAGCCAGTATGTCGTGCCGTTTTTCAATGGCCTGGGCGATGACATCGCTCGTGCGTTGACGGGAACGCAGGACACAGGCGCCGCTATGGACACGCTGGCGACGACGTATGTGAGATCCATGTGGTTCATCCTGGAAAAGGCCCATGGTCCGGAGAGCATTTTGAATGCGGTGGTGTTCGTCTTCCTGACGTTCCTGCTGGGGCTCCCATTCATGGGCCTGTCCGCTGCTTACATCATCCTCGCGCGGTTCGCACTTGGGCTGTTGCTGGCGATTGGACCGATGTTCATCTCAGCCGCGTTGTTTCCGGCCACGCGACGCTTCTGTGAATCGTGGATTGGCCAGTGTTTGAGTTACGGAATTCTCGTTGCCTTGATGGCAGCCGCGGGAATGATCCAGATCGCCTTCGCCTCTTCGATCGCCCCTGACAAAGCGAATCTGGCCTCGCTCGTGGAGATCTCGTTGATGGGGGTGGCGTTCTTTGTGATCACGCTCAACTTGCCCGGTCTCGCGTCTCAACTCACGGGTGGGGTCGGCATCTCCAGCATGGTCGGCAAGATCAGCCAGGCAGCGCGGATCATGAAAGCGATCCAAGGCGGCTTGAAGGGCTCTGGCGGTAAAGGCGGCAGCGGTGGCGGCTCGATGGAAGGCACGTCGGGCTCCTAACCAAACTCCACGACTGACTCTTCCATGAGAACACTCATCGTCATCTCGCTGGCGGCGGTTTTGGCCGCCTGCAGCAGCGCCCCAGAGGCACCCCAGCCGTCCGGCGCATGGCAACCGATCAATCGAACACTGTCGAAGTAAGGACGGACATGTTCAATCTTTTGAGAAACAAGCTGCAGGGCAGCACCCCTGGCGGAACTGCGCCCATGCCCCGGGTCGATGACCTGGAGCTGGGCAAGTGGTATCTGGAACAGTGCAAGCAACTCGCCAAATCGCGTGTGGAATCGCGTGAGCGGGTGGCCGACGCCGCATTGCTGGCGGTCAAGTGGATGGGTGCGATTGCGATTGTCGCGGTGGCCGGTGCGGCGGCCGTGGTGGTGGTCAAGCGTCCCAATCCGCCCCCGGTCCTGCGTGTGGACAACGCGACTGGCAAGGTCGACGTGCTGCCGACCACGGTCGATGGCAAGGTCACCTTCACCGAGAAAGAAGACCGCGCGGATCTGCGTAAGTACGTCGAGCGGCGAGAGGGCTACGACTGGGAAACCATCCAGGACATGCACGACGCCGTGATGGCGATGAGCGCCGAGAAAGAAGGCGAGCTATACGACAACTTCATCCGCGGCGACCACTCGCCGCTCAAGGTGCTCAAGAACGAAGCGCGCGTGATCCCCAAGGTCGGAGCGATCAGCTTCGTCGGCACGACCGCCCAGGTGATGTTCTCCCGCAAATACGTGCCGCTCAATTCGGCCATCAAGCCGGAGACCACGTACTGGGTGGCCACGATCTCGTACCGCCATGACGGCGTGCCCGAGAAGCGCGACCTGCAAGACATCAACCCCACCGGTTGGAAGGCCACCAGCTACACGGTGACGCGCGACTGGTCGCGCAGCGGCGAGGACACCAGTTCGCCGGAAGGAGCCCACCCATGAAGCGATGGATTCCTGTTGCCGCCCTCACGCTGGCGGCGATTCCAGCGGCCGCGCGCGTGATCCCCGGCGCGTGCGGGTTCGAGAGCCACATCCAGTGCGCCGTCTACGACCCGAATGAGATCTATGAGGTGGCCACCACGCCCGGCAAAGCCATCATGCTGCAGCTCGAACCCGGCGAGACGATCGAGGACGACGGCGCCGGCATGGGCGACGGCAAGGCCTGGAACGTCTCGGCCAACAAGAACTGGATCCTGCTCAAACGTGCGGCGCAGCGGCCCGACACCAATCTGATGGTCGTGACGAATCGCCGGACCTACACCTTCGACCTGGTGACGGCCACGCGCGGTACGCCTGCCACGTGGGTGCTCAAGTTCGACTACCCGGACACGCGGGCCCGCACGGCGGCAGAGGATGCTCGCAAGCGCGCGCAGGTGCTGGCAATGACACGCATCGGTGCGAGCACGTCCAAACCGCGCAACGCGGATTACCAGATGCGCGGTAACACCGAACTGGCGCCGACTGCTGCCTGGGACGACGGCACCTTCACGTATTTCCGCTACGCCACCGCACGGGAACTGCCGCGCATCTACGTCAAGCGGGCCGATGGCTCCGAGGCGCTGCCGGCCTATCACATGGAAGCCGACACGATCGTCGTGCACGAGGTCGCACGCGAATTCCTGGCGCGCCTGGGCAATTCGGTGCTGGGCATCCGCAACGACGGCTATTCCCCTGAGGGCCACTACAACGCCGCCGGCACGACGGCGCCCGGCACGGTGCGTCTCACGAAGGAGCACTGAATGACCTGGATGCACAACGTACTCAAACGCTGGGCAGTCCTGATGCTGCCTGCCGTGATCGCCTCCCTGGGCCTTGGCTATGTCTTCGGCGCGTCGCTGCGCCTGGCGGTATCCGTGGCTGCTCTCCTCGTAAGCGTCCTGCTTGGACACCTCCTCTTCAAGCTGGTGGACACGAGCTTGTCCCGCAGGGCGAGAGCCAACGCGCCCTTTGCGTGGGAAGTCTGGATCAATGACGTCAAGGTCGGCACCGTCACCGATGCTGAGTATGCGGCGATCCAATGCCTGGCGTTGCACGACGGCAGCAGTGCGGTGGCTCAACTGCTCAATCTGGGCCGGGTTGCGATGGTGATCGTCAGCAGGCTATTCGTCGGCCTGACGCTGGGAATCGCGTGGAGCGCGATTGCGCTGGCGCTCCTGGAGCCGGAGGCGCATATCGCGATGATCCGGGCACTGTCCAACGCCGACCCAGCGGCGCTGACGCACTGGACGCGCACGCTCGTGCAATACGGCGCGCTGTTCATGGTGGTTCAGATCTGCGCCATGGCGGTGATGGGCGTTCGCTTTGGCTTCCGCAATCACTACCGCGCTGCGATCGCCACGATGCTGCGCCAGCACTTCAACACGCCCGCCGATGGCGACATCCGCCTTGTCCGGATGAGCTTGCGCAGCGGGCTGCCCACCCCTCAATTCGGTTACGCGCATGACTGACCCCAACGAAATCAACCCCGCGCCGGCCGAAGAGCGCGGCATCCCCTCGGTGCGCCGAGGCAAGAAGCAGACCAATAGCAAGAAGCTGGTCATCCTGATCGTGGTGGTGCTCATGCTGGCCATGGCCGCAGGCGGCGCCGCCTTGTTCGTCAAGCGGCTGACCGACATGAAGCTTGCAGAGAAGGAGGCGGAACGCACCAAGCCCAAGGAGCGTGCGCGTTCCGATCAAGACAACGCCGATCTGGAAGCGCAGAAGCGGCGCATCAAAGACGAGGAAGCGCAGGCCAAGGGCGCGACCGCTGCTACGGGCCTGGGCGGGCTGGCCACCCCCGCTGGCGCCCAGGCAGCCAACAGCCTCGGCACGTCCGGTACCGGGAGCACGGCTGGGGGCAATACCCAGTCGGCTGGCGCGACGCCCGGCAACGGCACTCAGCAGCATGTCGAAACACCGGCAGAACGCCGCCTGGCGGGCAATGTGACGGTGCTGGCACAACGCAAGGGCCAGGCGGCGCCGACACCTGGAGAAGGTGGTGCGTTGTCCGTCCAACCTTCACCTTCACTGGGTGGCGGCGGCAGCAAGAACAGCCTGGATGAGCAACTTACACCGTCGGCAGCCTCACGCGCCGGCGTGGTCCGCGCGGGCTTCCTGCCCGACCTGCGTTACCTGCTAAAGCGCGGCACCATGCTCCCGTGCGTGATGGGCACCAAGACCGTCACGACGTTCCCGGGCATGACTTCGTGTTCGTTGGTGCGCGATGTGTACAGCGCGGACGGCAGCACACTGCTCCTGCGTAAGGGCGCCGAGGTGACGGGGGAGCAGCGCTCGGCATTGCTGCAAGGTCAGGCGCGCATCTTCGCGTTGATGACGCGCATCGACGATGGTCCCGTGACCGTACCGCTGGACTCCCCGGTGACTGATGCCTTGGGCGCCAGCGGCATGGACGCCTACGTCGACAACCACTTCTGGCAACGCTTCGGCGGCGCCGCCATGGTGGCACTGATCAGCGACTTCGGCCAGGCCGTGGCCAACCAGTCGACCAGCTCCAGTGGCTCGACCACGGTCAACTTGTCCAACACGACCCAGGCAACGCAGAGCCTGGCGGCGGAGACGCTGCGCAACACCATCAACATCCCGCCGACGGGCTACGCCAATCAGGGTGCGCTCATCAACATCTTTGTGGCGCGCGACATCGACTTCAGCAAGCAGTACGAGCTGGTCTCGGCCGTGCCGTCCCTGGCAGGGGGTGCGCAATGACCACCGCACTCGACCATGACAAGTCCACCACGGTGCGCAGTCTGCTCAAGCAGATGGGCATCGCGCGATTCCTGGCCACGCCGGGCGTGACCGAAATCAAGATCAATCGCCCGGGCGAGATCTGGACCGAAAGCCGTGCGGGTTGGCAGCGCTATGTGGCGCCTGAGTGTTCTTTGGACATGGCTCGGCGCCTGGCCAACACGCTGGTGAACTTCAATAAAGGCAAGGGGCCGCTGACCGAACAGGACCCGATCAAATCGGTGGTACTCCCCGATGGCGAACGCGGCCAGGTGGTGATTCCGCCGGCGTGCGAGGCCAACACGGTGTCCTTGACCATCCGGATCGCCAGTGCAGACCGGTTCTCGCTTGACGACCTCATTGGCTTTGGCGTGTTTGAGGGCTATCGGGACGTCTCGCCGCACAAATCCGTGCCGGCGGATGTTGAACTGGAGTCGTTCGAGCTGGAGATGATGGTGGCCAAGGAACAGCGCGACATCCGGCGCTTCTTCGAGCTGGCGGTTTTGAGCGGACAGAACATCGTCCTGGTGGGCGGCACGGGCTCGGGCAAGACGACGCTCACCAAGGCGCTGGCCGACATGGTGCCGTACGACACCTGCATCGGCACGATCGAGGACACGCACGAACTGTCCCTGCCTTATCACCCGAACCGTACGCACCTGTTCTTCAGCGACATGTTGCCAGCGACGGACGTGGTGAAATCGACGCTGCGCATGAAGTTCGACCGGGTGTACCTGTCCGAGCTGCGTGGCAACGAGGCGTGGGACTACCTGACCTTGCTCAACACGGGCCACGAAGGCGGCATGACCACCGTGCACGCCAATGATTGCATCTCCGGCCTGGGAAAGATCGCGACGCTCATCAAGCAAAGTCCGGTCGGGCAGACGCTGGATTGGAACTACCTGCTGGCCGAGGTTAAACGCACCATCGACGTGGTGGCCTTCATGGACAAGCAGACCAAGCGCATGACGCAGCTGTACTTCGATCCGGTGGGCAAGTGGAAGCTGCAGCGGGGGCTGGCATGAAAACGCCGCAATTCATCGTCGCCGTGGTGGCCGGGTTGGTCCTGGTGAGTGGCTTCGCGATCGGGGGCCAATTGGCCGGCGCGACGCTCTTTGCCAAGTTGCAGAAATTGCCTGACTCGGCGGTGGGCGTGACCACGCTGTACCGGTATTGGCAGGTCTATGCGGACGTGAAGCCGGTCAAGCAGGCCTTGGGCGTCTGCAGCCTGCTGGCGGCCGCCATCACGGCGGTCCCGTTTGTGTTCATCGGCATCGCGCTGGCCAGGCTGCACAAGGAGCGGGAACTGCACGGCAGCGCCCGCTTTGCGACGCTCGCCGAGATCCGCAAGTCTGGCCTGGTGGGGCGTGAGCAATGAGCCAGGAAGCTTATCCCGGCCTCATCGTTGGCTGGCATCCGCAGCTTGGGCCCTTGATCTATCACGGCCAGCAAGGCGTGCTGCTGGCGGCCGCCACCCGAACCGGTAAGGGGGTCGGCTTCGTGATCCCGAACCTGCTGCACTACCCGCATTCGGTGGTGCAACTCGACGTCAAGGAAGAGAACTTCAAGTACACGTCGCTGTACCGGCAGCGTAACGGCCAGGAGGTGTACCTGTGGGCGCCGTTCTCAGAGACGGGCCACACGCACTGCTGGAACATCTTCGATGCGGTGTGGCAGCGCCCGGAACACCTGCAGATTGGCGACATCATGTCGATCGGAGACGCACTGTATCCGGCCAAGGTGGAGCCCCGTGCACGTTTCTTTAACGACAACGCACGCAGCTTGTTCCTGGGGTTGACGCTGTACTTGCGCGAGACGCCCGGGATGCCGGTCACGCTGGGCGAGATCCTGCGCCAGAGTTCGGGCAAGGGCAAACCGATCAAGGAATACCTCAAGGGGATTCTGGAAACGCGTTCGCGCACGGACACCGACCTCGCGCCGCTCTCGTGGCGCTGCGTTGACGCGCTCAACCGCTTCCTGAACCAGCCAGAGACGACGCTAGGGAACGTGCTGTCGACGTTCAACGCGCCGCTGCAGATCTTTACCGATCCGGTGGTGGAAGCGGCCACCAGCAAGTCCGACTTTGATCTGGCCGACGTGCGCAAGCGCCGCATGACGATCTATGTCGGCATCGCTCCGGGCAAGCTTGCCGAGGCCTCCGCGCAGTTGTTGGTCAACCTGTTCTATTCGCAACTGATCAACCTGAACCTGCGCGAGCTGCCGGAGAGCAATCCGGAACTGAAATACCAATGCCTGCTGCTCAACGACGAATCCACGGCGCCCGGCAAGATTGAAATCATAGCGCAGGCCAACGGCTACATGGCCGGCTACAACCTGCGCCTGGCCACGGTCATCCAGTCGGTTGCGCAGGTGACGGAGTGTTATGGGGAGCAGGGCGCCCGCTCGCTCATCACCAACCATGGCGCACACCTGCTGTATCCGCCGCGTGAGCAGAAGGATGCCAATGAGTACTCCGAGATGCTCGGGTACTTCACGGCCATCGCCCGCTCCAAGAGCCGCAACCGCGGTGCACGGTCGAATAGTACGGGGGAGAGCGAATCGGGCCAGAAGCGCGCCCTGATGCTGCCCCAGGAACTCAAGGAGATGGGGCAGGAGAAGCTCATCGTGACGTTGGAGAACTGCAAGCCAATCCAGGCTGAAAAGGCGTTCTTCTACAAGCACAGGGTCTTCATCGATCGCCTCAAGGAAATCAGCCCGTCACTTGCAGCCTTGGGTGACGAGATGCCCAACGAGGAACAGTTGAAAGAGGCCTTCCTGACCAAGGGCGAGGGCAGTATCGCGCTGCCGCAAGTTGACTTCCAGGCGTACTGGCATGTGTCGCCGGCGCAGGCCTCAATGCAGCCCGATGACAGCCGGCCGGTCGAGGTCGATGAGCTGGCCATCCTGGAGGCCTCCGATATCACCAATGCAGACGCGATTCTGCTGGCCATGCGCCAGGTGATGCCCGAGTTCGACGAGGTGATGGCCCTCGTGCTCCGAGATACCCCCCGATTCGATGCCCAGCAAGTGGATGACAGCCGACCCGTGCAGCCGGACGAGTTGGTCCTCCTGCAGGCGTCGGACTTCACCAATGAGGACGAAATCACCGAGGCCATGTGCGGCGCGATGCCGTACTTCGGCGAGGTGATGGCGATCCTGAACACCGCAGGAGCGAATGCCGCATGAACACCATTGATTTCGACAGCCCGGAAGCCATCAAGGAGCGCGCCGACGAGCTTCGCGCGCAATTAACGGCCGTGGACTGGCGCAAGCAGCGCACTGACCTCGACCCCATTGTGGAAGGGTTGCGCGATTTGGCCGAGCGCGATTGGTACGCCGCGGCGGATGTCTGGCGGGAGTCCGGCACGGATGCACCGTTGCCAGAGTTCATCGACCCCGCAACCGAAGTGGCGCTGGAGCTGCGCTACCAGTCGGCCGAACGTGGTCTTCACCGCGAGCTGCGGGAAACGCCGGCAACGCCCGTCGACCAGAAGATCGACAAGGTTGCAGTGGGGGAAGCGGCCAACGAGCCGGATGCCAAGAAGCCGGCCAATGAGCCGGAGAAGCCGGTGGCCGATCGGCTGATCGATCTTGATCTGGTCTCGGTCAAGGCCACACGCAAGACCGATCGGGCGCGTGCCGAAGCCATGCTGCGGGAAGTGGCAGAGCAGGCGCGGGCGGCTACCAAGGGAAAAGAGCAACTGGGGCCGGCAGCCAAGAAGGAGAGGGACGCCGCTGGCGGCGCGCTGGTGAGCAAGTCCGGCACCAAGCCCATCTTCAAGAAGACCGGTTACGAGATTCCGCAAAAGGTCGCGGCGCTATATGTCGCGCACGAGGGAAAGTTTGTTGACCGCAAGACCGAGCAGGTGCACTTTGAGGACAAGGGGCGCTCGCTCTCCACCGAGAGTAATGACCGCACCGTCCTCGCAAACATGGTGGAGGTCGCCAAGGCAAAGAACTGGGGCACGGTGACGCTGCGAGGCAGTGAAGAGTTCCGGCGCCAGGGGTGGATCGCCGCGGAACTCGCCGGCGTGAAGAGCAAAGGCTTTAGACCGCGTGCGCAGGACCGTGCGATGTTGGAAGCGGCACGGCAAGAGATGCGCATCAGTGCCGGCGAGCGCAGCAAGGAGAAGGAAAACAGTCTTGACGCCGACGACAGCAAACCGGCCGAGCGTTCGGCCGAGAAGCCTGAGCCGACAAGCGCCGCTGCGCCGACGCCGGCAGCCGCCCCGGACAAGGGCGGAAACCAGAAGGAAAGCATCGGCATTGCCGCAGCCCGCATGGTGTTGGAACGCCAGATTGCGAACTGGCCAGCGGCCACGCAGGACAAGTGCCGCAAGGAGTTCGATCAGGTGATTGCCAGCGCTGCCGCCTACAAGGATCGCAAGGTCGACATGCCGACCCCGAAAGTTTCCGAAAAAACCATGGCGCAGCGCCGGTCTGCGCAGCGCCCTGACGTAGACCGAACCAGGGCGGCTGCACCGGGCCAGCCAGGACAGCCTGCCAAGTCCCACGAGCGCGCGGCGGTCGAGCAGGGCATGGAGCTGGACCGCTGAAACCAGACCAACTTTGAATTCTGAACCGTAGAGGAGCCCCTAAATGATCATTGCAGTAATGAATTACTCCGGCAACGTGGGTAAGAGCATGGTGGCGCGCCATCTTCTGGCGCCGAGGCTGGGCGACGCGTCGGTGATCTCCATCGAGTCAATCAATGCCGATGACAACGATGGACCCACCATGCGGGGTAGTGAATTCGGATCCCTGCAGGAGAAGCTCCTGGCACTGGACGATGCCGTGGTCGATATTGGCGCGTCCAATGTGGAAGACCTGGTGAACCGCATGAAGAGCTACAGCGGCTCACATGAGGACTTCGACATGTTCGTAGTGCCGACGGTGCCGGATGCGAAACAGGAGCGTGACACGCTCGCGACGATTAAGGCGCTGTCCGATGAGATCGGTATCGAGCGTGAGCGCATCCGTGTTGTGTTGAACATGGTCGATCCGCGCGATGCCCTGCGGTCCAAGTTTGCCTCGCTGTTTGCATTCCACGACGAACATCGCGGCTTTGTGCTGCGCGAAGAGGCGTCGATCCACGAGAACGAACTGTTCGGTAAGTTGGCCAACAGCCCGATCACCATCGGTGACTTGCTGGCCGACGCCACGGATTACAAGGCCATGATCCGCGAAGCGCAGACGTCAGAGCAAAAGACCGAACTGGCACGCAAGGTCGCCATGCGTCGCCTGGCGGTGGGTGTGAACGCTCAACTCGATAGCGTCTTCGCGGCGCTGATGCGCTAAGCCATGGCGGAAACATCTGCACAAGAGGCGCTGTTGGCCGAGCTGCTGGGCGACGTGCACAAGCTGCGTGAGGAAGTCGCGGCGCTCGGCCAGGTGGTGCCGCAGGCACGGGAGGCCATCGAGCGCGCTGGCGAGTTTGCAGCGCTCAAGTTTGCGAAGGAGACCACCCGCGTGGACACGCTCCTGGCTGAGCGCATCGTGCAGATGGCCGCCGCAGTCAAGGACGCGAGCGCCGCGCGCGAGATGCTCGTCGGCGCGGTCACTGTGAAGGCCTCTGAGCAGGCACGGTCGCAACTGCTTGAAGTCGTGCGCGACGTGCTTGGCAAACCGGCTACCTCACCTTCAGCCAAAGGCGTCGGCCGATACCTGGACCGCATTGTGGTGGGGCTTTGCAGCGCGGCCGTGGCGAGTGTGCTGACCACCTGGATTGTTGTAGGACTTGTTTCACATTGACTCCATGAAATTGCCTCTCCATTCCTTGGTTCGAATCGGCACGCTCGCCATGCTTGTTGCAGCGGGCCACGCGAGCGCGAGCGACTACGGTTGCAAGGTGCTGCTGTGCCTGGCCAACCCTGCCTCCAACGGAGGACCCAAAGGGGTTGCCGAATGCGTTGACCCCATCAACCGCTTGTACAACAACCTCGCACATGGCCGCCCCTTCCCGCGCTGCGAAGAGGCGGAGGCCACCGGCAATCGGGCGGTACCGGTCAACGATCCGTTCGACCCATGTCCCTCGCCGCTGCAGCCGGCCGAACCCGATCAATACGTGGTGCAGGGTCAGTCCTCGGCAAGCAGTGTCTTTGGTTACAGCCAGACGGCGGCGCCGCAGCTAGGCGCTACTGCAGGACAGAGGGCATGTGTCGGCAGATTCGTCGGCCGCTATCAGATGGGCGGCAACGACGATGGCACGACGGTCAACGTGTACGACCGGGTTGTCTGGCAGAAGGCTCAGAGTCCGCGTGCCATTGATCTCTACCAGGACAACGTCTGGCAGCAGCGCGTGCATTGGTAGGTGGCGTCCAACACACCAGTTGGGGGGAGTTTATGCAGAAGAAGCAAGAAGATCGGCCGGCGGTGGACTCGGATAAGCAGCGGCAAGCGACAAAAGGTGCAACTCGCGGGCGACGCTGTCTGTCGGGGAGAAAGAGTGTTGAACGTGTTCCTGCACGTCTTAGTGAGGATGTCGACGCAGGGGTGACAGATGATGATTTGCTGTCGGACTGGAAAGCTGAACGCACAGCATTTGGATTGCTGCTCGTCGGATATGCGTTCCTGATGAGTATGGCCCCGCTCCTTGCTCGCTTTCCCAATGAAACGGCGCAGATGGCTTGCACCTCGATACGGCACATCGTGGATTGGCGCGTCTGGGTGGTGAGCGCCTCTGCGATGTGTCTGGCGGCGGTTGCCGCCATCGTGCTCAAACGGCGGCGCTAGACCGCCAGTACAGCCTGACAGCAGGTGGAGGAAACCCGCTGCCAATCGACCATCCGGGGATCTGGACGCACCCAAACCAATTGAATAGGCCCGACCGCTGATGTTGGCGCCGGCGCGGCGCATGCCCAGATGTCGACTGCCAATGACACACCAACACAACTTTTTGGAGGACATGGATGATGAAACTTCGGACGCTTGCCACGCTGAGTGCGCTCCTGGCGACGACACAGGTATGTGCTCAAGTTCCTAGTGCCGACCTTGTCAAGATGAGTTCGATTCAGGTCCAGCAATTGGAGCAACTGCATGCCATTCACGCGCTGCTGGCGTCGCAGGGAGCGCCGCGTGAGCCGAAATATTGCTACTTCGACAGCAAGGCGTTCTCGATTGGCTCGAAGCTCAACGGACAAACGTGTGCCCCTGCGGTCGCGTCTGGCGAGCCATCGCGTTGGGTTGGGGATAGCGAGGCGACCAAATAGGAAGCACCGCTTGACCACAGGTGGCAGAAGGCCAATACCAATGCGTATTTCGGAGGAGTGAACCGATGACGAAGAGCAACGCAACATCAGTTTCGAATGCCGAGCTGGAGTTGCCCATGTCGCAGCCAGAGCATGGCCAGGATGTCCGCGACCTTCTTGCCACGTTGGTAGCCGCGCAACTGGAAACGCTGGCAACGCTCAAGGCGATTGAAGCAAAGTTGCCAGCCTCACTTTGGTAAGCAGCTTGCGACCGCCGATTGAAACGCGACGAAGCGAATTCCCATTGTGCCGGCGTGAGCCGGCGCTCTTTTAGGTGATAACAATAATGAAGATCAAACGCTTTGCCATGCTGGGGACTGTGGCCGTTGCTTTCCTGGCCAGTCACGCTATCGCCGACGTTGTGACGGTTGCACAAGTGCTGCCGCTGGAGGGATCGGTGGAACCCTCGACGCGCGCCACTGCGGATGCGGCGCAGGTGTACCTTCGCAAGGTCAATGACGCTGGCGGTGTGAACGGCCACACCATCAAGGTGGTGACCCTCAATGCTTCCGGCAACCTGGAAACGGCGGCGCAACGTGCCGGAGACGTCATTCGGCAACAGCACCCCGCGGCTTTCCTCAACTATTACGGATCTGCACGTACTGCTGCGCTCATCAAGAGCGGTGTCCTGGATGCAGGCCGCACCCCCGTGATCGGTGCCATTGTTTCGTCGACTCAGGTGCGCCAGATGCCCGAGAACCATTGGGTGTTTTATATCCGCGCGGGCCTGAAGGCCGAGGCGGACCGGATGGTCAGGCAAAGTGTGTCGCTTGGCGGCAAACGGATTGCCGTGCTGTATCAGGCAGACGCCTTCGGTGAAGATGGGTTGCACAAGAGCATGGCGACCATGCAAGCGCTTTCGATCAAGCCGGTGCTGGCGGTGCCGTTGGAAGCGAAGATGATGGAGACGGGCAAGCTGGTCAATCTCGCCGAAACTGTCCCGAAAGACGACATCGACGTCGTCCTGATGTTCTCCGATAGCGTGAACATCGGCAGTTTCCTGCGGGCTTACCGGGAGCGGGGTGGCAACGCGGTGGTGACAACGGATTCCACCCCATCTGCCGACGAGCTGGTGCGGGCATCGAGCCCGGACCTGGCGCGCGGTGTGTGTATCGCAGAGGTGATGCCGGCGCTCACCAAGCGCAACACCAGGTTAGCCCGCGCATTTGTGGCCGACATGACGGCAGCCGGCCGCCTCGATCTGGCCAGATCGTCGACCGCGCTGGAGGGCTACGCATCGGCTAGGCTGTTTGTTGAAGCGTTGCGCAAGGTCACTGGCCCGGTGACCGCAGACGCGATTCGGGGGGCGCTGCAGACACGTGGCCCCTTTGACCTAGGCGACTTCGAGCTCAATTACGGCCCGAGGCAGTACGAGGGCTCGCAATACGTTGACATCGGCATCATCGGCCGCGAAGGGCGGGTGCTGAACTAGGAACAGATGACGGGAATCGATGCGCTTGATTCGGAATACCGGTAACAACACCATCCTGCGTCAACTCACGAAGGCAGAGGCGGAATCGGTTCGGCGGTATTGCGGCGCCGGCATGCAAACGCAGGCGCACGACGCACAGGTTGTCGAGGCCATCCTTGCCGAGATGCATAACGGCAAGGAGCCGCGCTATTGGCTGGAGTGCGATTGCCGGGATGGAGAGGCGATCGAGGAGCGGCCGCGCATGACCGCGCGCATTCGAGCCGATGGACCTCGGCACTTCGTGCGCATTGCTGGACGTGATGCGCATTCCTGCGTGCTCAAGACCTTTCGCACCGATCCCTCCGAAGACGAGGACGATCCTCAAGGAGAGCCAGGCAAGCACCCGGCGCTGCACCCAATCCGGAACTCGCTGGACTATCTCGATAAGGTCTACGAAATGGGGGGCAAGCGCCCCAGCAAACGCGCGGGTGGCGGTAGTGGTCCGAATCGCGGACGCCGTTTGCCAAAGCTCGGGCGCATCCTTTACACCCTCTTGGAACAGGCAGGATTCAGCGCGGTTTCCACGGATGACCTGGACACCAGTCAAGCATCCTTGACCCATTGGGACCGCCTGGAGCGATTTGCCGTTGAGGAAGAGGTGACAGAGGCGCTCACGCTCTGGGACATGATGAAGACCCGCGCGTGGACCAAACCGGTCGATTTCATGGCCGACATCGACAAATTGCAGTGGCCCAAGGGCAAGAAGCGCATGGGCTATCTCCTCTTTGTCGCAGACAAGGTGACTGCGTCGGCCGCCACCAAGTTGACCCGTCTGAAGCCAGCTGTGGTGTCGCCGGCAAGTGGGATTCGAATCGGGGGCCGGGACCAGAACTTTGCGAATCCGCCGTACTGGGTGCTTGCAGTCATCGATCGGGACGACAACGGCGTCGCTCGCGTGCGCGAAGCCTTCGCTCAGCATGCCTTCAAGATGAACCGACCAATACCTCTGGACAGCAGTTATGAGCGGCAGACACTGAAACTGCTTCTGGACGCCATGCAGTGGGTGAAAAAGAAGGGCGTCACAGTCACGCTCAAGAAGCCACTGTTCGATAGCGAGGTGACATTGGCCGATGGCACGATCACGCACTGCCGCGCGGATTTCGAGCTGGAAGTCCATGCGCCAATGGGAGCGAATGGGGAGTCGCGTCGCGTCCTGGTCGAAACCATGGGGGCGGATTCGCAGGAATACCTGGACCAGAAGGCGGCCACGCACGCCATCATGCGGCAGCGCGGTGCGATCATCGAGCACGAAGTCCGGAACGACGGCGAGCAGGCCGACCGGGACGATAGGTTGCGCAAGCGCGTGTATGGTCGTCTGATGGCGTTGGCTGGGATACCGCTCGCGGCGGGGCGCGCCTAGTGTGATTCTACGATGCGAGCGGCAAAGATCTGACATAAGAAACTTTCAGATCGGTTCCCATCCGATGGGGGATGCGCACCACATTGTGTTCCTCTACCATCCCGCCCCAAGTCCAAGAAGGGGCGCCTGACATCTTCCGTTGATGGCCATGCAGCGACCCCGCTAAACAACAGGTTTGGGGAGTTCTGCAATGCGCGAGCCGGTATCGGCCAATGCGCGGCCCGCGCTTGCGCAGCCGCGTGCCGCAGTACAACAACAAGAACCAGGCATTTCGGGCGGGGACGACACCCTTGTCAGTCGTACTGACCGCGCCAGGCGCTCGGTTCTCGCCCGCACCATTGCAGGTGCTGTTGCCGTCCTCAGCTGGCTGGGCCCCGTACAAATTTCGTGGCAGGCCGCTCAACAGAGCGCGGCGATCATTGCGACACATGGCAACGATGCCAGCGAGTCACTTCGCAACCTGATCGCGTCGTGGCAAACCACGGGCCGCATTCTCGTTCGTTGGGGTATCCAGCAGGCCGAAGCCGCGCCAATTACCGACCCCACCGCCCCCATTCGTTTCACGCCCGCCATTACCCAGACGACGACGGGTGTCCCGACCATCAACATCACGACGCCGAACCAGGCCGGTCTGTCGTACAACCTGCTGCAGTCGCTGACGGTCGACAATGGCGTGGGCCTGGTAATGAACAACAGCCTCACCGGCGGCGGCACGTTCCTGGGTGGCAACGTCGCAGGCAACCCGAATCTCGCTTCCTCCGGCCCAGCGTCAACCATCCTGACGCAGGTCACGGGCACGGCACCGATCCGTATCAACGGTACGGTCGAAGTCTTCGGCGCGCCGGCAAGCGTCATTTTTGCGGCACCCGCGGGCGTCTATCTGCAGGGTGCGGGCTTTACGAACACGCCCGCAGTGAGTCTTGTCACCGGCACGCCGCAGTTCCTGAACGGCAGTGGTGCCCCGGTCGGCTTCGACCAAGCAACGGCGATCGGCTATACGGTCAACGGCGGCCGCATCCAGATCGACCCCGCGGCGGGTAGCCCCAATGGTGCGGGCATCGAGGGCACAGTGGGGGCGATCAATCTGATCGGCCAGACGATCGGCGTTAACGCGCCGCTGTATGCCGGCAACCAGATCAACCTCATCGCCGGTAACCAGCAAGTGACGCCCGTGGCCACGGGCACCGGCCACGCCGGCTCCGATTGGCAGGTCAGCAGCACCGGCCAGAACAACGCCGCTAACAGCGCGACCGCACAGAACGGCCTGGCCATCGACGCCACGGCGTTCGGCGCCATGACGGCAGGGCAGATCAAGCTCATCAGCACGGCGCAGGGGTTGGGCGTGCGGGCGGCGGGCGATTTGGCCGCCAACACGTCCAACGTCAATATCGATGCGAACGGCAACGTGACGGTCGGCAATGTCTACGGGCAGCAAAACGTCGGCATTGTCTCGACCGGCGGGGTCTCCACGACGGGCACGGCGAAGGCGCAGCAAGACGTATCCGTTTCCGCAAGCGGCGATGTCAACGTCGGCGGCGCCACGCAGGCGGGCAACAATCTGACCTTGAACGCGGGTGGCAGTGTCACAGGTTCCGGAAATCTCTCGGCAACTAAGGCACTTGCTGCGACGGCGGCCAACAGCGTCAATCTGACCGGCAATCTCAACGCCACCGCCATCACCACCACGGCCCAAGGTCTGGACGGCACAGGCGACGTCACGCTGGGCGGCACCGTCTCCGCGCCGGGCGCCATTGCGCTGACAGCGGCGCGCGACGCGAGCGTCGCGGGGCAACTAACCGGTGGCAGTGCCACGACGATCAACGCAGGTCGAAATCTGGCGGTGGCCGGCGCCATTGGCAGCGTTGGCGACCTCACACTGGCGGCCGCCAACGGCACGCTGTCCACGACAGGCTGGGTCACAAGCCAGGGCAACCTGAACGCCAGCGCCGGACAAGACGTGAGCCTCGGTGGCACCACGGCCGTGAATGGCAACGCGACCATCCACGCTGCGGCCGGCAACATCACAACGGCCGGTACGCTCGATGCGGCGAAGGACATCGCGCTCACCGCTGGGCGGAACGCGACGCTCGGCGGCGCCACCCAGGACGGCGGTAACCTGAACGTCACCACTGGCAACACCGTCAGCGGTGCCGGCAATCTCACCGCGAGCCAAGCGATTGGCATTCAGGCGGGCGGCAGCATCGGCGTCAACGGCGACGTCAAGGCGAGCCAGATCGCGATGCAGGCGGCGGGTCATGACGGTATCGGCGACATCACGCTGGGTGGCAACGTCAGCGCACCGGGCGCGATTACACTCTCGGCCGCGCGTGATACCACCATCAACGGCAGCGCGGTCTCTGACAGCGACCTGAACCTCGCGACGCAACGCAATCTCACCGTTGGCGGTACGGTCGGCAGCACTACGGGCAACGTCAGTCTGACAGGGCGCACCGGCGCCGTGACCACCAGCGGTGCCGTCCTGACCCCCGGCAACCTGAACGTCACCTCCGGCACCGACACGAACCTGGGCGGTCTTGTCAGCGCAGCGGGCACCGCCACCGTCACCGCAGGCAGCAACCTGACCACGTCGGGCCAGATCGGCAGTAATGGCACGCTCGCGCTCAGTGCGGGACAAAACCTGACGGTGGGCGGCCAAGTCGGCAGCGGCGTCGATGCCAACTTGCAGGCGGGCAACGCGGTTTCCGTGAGCGGCGCGGTGTCCAGTACGGGCAACACCAGCGTGACGGCAGGCCAATCCATCACGCTGGCCGGCGACGTCGCCGCTGGTGGCAATGCGTCACTCTCTGCCAGCCAGACGACTACGGGCACGGGTACCTTGAGCGCGGCCCAGACGGCCACCGTCACCGCAGGCAGCATTGACCTTGGTGGCCAAGTCAAGGGCAACCAGGTCAACCTGACCGCCAATGGCACTGGCACTTTGGGCGACGTGCACCTAGGCGGCGCTGTTAGCGCACCGGGGACCGTCTCAGTCTCCGCCACGCGTGATGCGACCTTGAATGGCGGAGCGGCGGCCGGCACTGACCTGCAGGCCACGGCCGGACGCAACCTGACCGTCAACGGCACAGCCGCCAGTGTCGGGGGAAATGTCAGCCTGAACGCGCAGACCGGGCAACTGACCAGCACCGGTTCTGTCCTCGCCTACAACGGTAACGTCAACGCCGGCGCGGCCCAGGACTTGAACATCGGTGGCGCCGTCTACGCTGGGAAGAACGCGACGCTTGCGTCGCAGGCCGGCAGCACCACCGTTTCGGGCAACCTGGCGAGCCAGGGCAAGACCAACATCAGCAGCGGGCAAAACACAACCCTGACCGGTCAGCTGCAAACAGGTTCCGACCTGCAAGCCGGTGCCACTAAGGCGCTCACTGTTGGCCAACTGAACTATGTCGGCGGCAATGCGACACTGCGTGGTGCAAATATCACGGTCGGCTCGCAAGCGAACCAGGCCAATGTCGTGCAAGGCACGCTGGATGCGGTTGCCACCAACGGTTTGACGCTCACCGGTAGCAGCAATGCAGCCAACCTGACGCTGGGTGGTGCGGCCGTCAACAACCAAGGCTCGACGCTTGCCACCCAGCAGGCCACCGTCACCACCGGTACGCTCAACAACACTGGCACGCTCGCGGCGAACCAATTGACCGTCAACGCGACCGATGTGGTGAACCGCGGAACCGTCGGCGGCCAGACCGTCAACCTGACCGCGGCCAATAGCGTCGATAACGCGAATGGCCTCGTGGTTGGCACGCAGACACTCAACGTCACTACCAACACGCTCAAGAGTAACCAGGGCGGTACGTTCTTCGCGGGAGACCTGAGCGGCCAATCCCCAACCACGGGAAACATGACCTTCACGGTCAACGGCGGCGCGGGCAGCTTCAACAACGCTGGCGGCCAAGTGCTGGCGGGCAACAACCTGACGGTCAACACCCCGAATCAGGGGTTCGATCCGTCGGCGGCCGCCACCGGCACGCTCAATGCCAACAACCTCCTGACGGTGTCGGTCCAGTCGATCAACAACACGCAGACGTGGAACGTGCAGGGTTCCAACGTGGCGATCAATGCCGCGCAGGGCATCACCAATAGCGGCACGATTCAGAAGGCGGGCGACCTGTCGTTGTCCACTGCCGGCACGTTGGCCAATAGCGGTCAGATCGTGGGCGGCGCCAATGTGTCGCTGTCGGCCGGCAATCTCGCCAATTCCGGGACGATTCACGCTGATGGCAATCTGGCGCTCGCCGGCAATATCCTGAACAGTGGGACGACTGAGGCGCTGGGCAATATCGCCGTCACCGGCTCCAACTACGACAACCGGGGCGGCAAGACCCAAGCCAATGGCGACCTCAAGTTTGACCTGAGCGGCACGCTGAACAACGTCGCCAGCACGATCGGCGCCAACGGCAATATTCATATCGCCGCGCAGAACGTCATCAATGATCGTAGTGGCCCGGTGGATGCCGGCAGCAGTTTCGGCAAGGTGCTCAACGACTCACTGCTGAACTCGACGATCATTGGCAGCTACGCACCGTGGGTGAGCACCGGTAGTTGCGACACCTGCTCCAGCCCGTATGCGCCCGGTCCAACCACAAACCTGACAATTGGCGATCTGGCACGCACGCCGGACGGCGCATCCGTGCAGTTGGCGACGGGTTACATCGGTGTCTATTCGGGGGGCGGCGACAATGGCGCCTCGCTCGGCTATGTCGACATGTGGCATCTGCTGCCGGCGGGGGCTCAATCGGGCACGCAGTCTGTAGCGCTGCCGACTGTAGACCGCACCATCATCCGCCAAGCCGACGGCACCGCCGGTCAGATCGTCGCCGGCAAGGCGATGGACATCACTGCCGCCAGCCTTTCAAACAAGGGCGGCTTGATTCAGGCGGCGGGCAATGTCACGCTCAACGTAGGCACGCTGGACAACAGTCGTTCTGCAACGCTGACCAGCAGCGTGACGGATGTCGTGAATGCGGGCGAGTACGCGGCGTTCATCGCGCAGCTACAGCACATGGGGCAGAGCGGCTCCAATGGCGTTGTCGATCCGTTCCAGCCGCGCCAACTGCAGTACGGCCAGCCGCAGGGTTATCCGTCGAGCTGCGATAGCTGCACCACGCCGGCACCGACGGCGTCCCAGGTGACCTTGAACCAGGATGCCTCCGGCAACACGACATCGGCGCCGAGCCAATCCTCGGTGACGCAGACGCTCGGCAAGGCGGGACAGATTCTGAGTGGCGGCAATCTCTCGCTCACCGGAAACGGTGACCTGGTGAACGCGGGGGACATTGCCGCCGCCGCCAAGGTCACGATCACGACGCCCGGCACGTTCACCAACCAAGGCGCCTATATCAGCCAGGTCACCACTACGCCGGGCTGCCTGCCGGGAGCCGCTACCTGTAAGGAAGGTGGCGCTCATGTGGATACCCTCGCCTGGCAACAGACCCCCAATACCGTAGCAGCTGGTGACACGCTGACCGTCAACGCCGCGAACATCCAGAACAACAATGGCACGTTGGCCGCTGTCGGCAATGTAACGTTGACGGCCACCAATGGGCTGACGAACACGTCCGGCGCGATCCAGTCGACGGCGGGTGATGTCACCATCAGTGCACCGACGGTGGTCAACACGACCATGGCACCCGTGACGCTGCACAAGAGCTACGGGAACATGAACCCGAGCTACGCGGGCGGCTGTAACGCCGGGGGCACCTACAAGGAAAGCCAGTGTGCATCTGATGAGATGACTCAGGCGGGCCCCGCGGGCGTCATCTCGGCCGCACGCGACGTCAAGCTGTCGGGTACTACGCTGACCAACAACGGGGCGCTGATTACCGGGGGCCGCAATGTCACGGTCAGCATGGCCGGTGGCATTGACAACACCAGCATCGCGCTCAACGCCAACTGGCATGGGTTGTGGGTCGAAGAGACGGGGCTGTTCAGTTCGGATATCCGCCACAACACCAGTGGCGTTGCGGTGCTCGGCAACTTGGCTTCCGGGATTCAAGCCGGCAATGCACTGTCGGTGACCTCCGGTGGACAAGTGCTGAATACCGGCAACTTGCTGGGCAGCACCGTCGACGTGAGCGGAGCCGCGCTAACCAACGGCATTACGAATCCGAATCAACCGACACCGCCGACCGTGGCAGGCAGGCAGGTGATCTCGTTGGCGCCGCCTGCGGGTCCGACTGGAGCGCTGCCGGCAGCAAGCACTGCGGGTAGTGGCCCGTCCGCTCAATCGGGCGGCCCGGCTCCGACCACGTCCGGTGCGTCCGGTGGTGCGCCGCAAGCGAATGTGGCCCCCGTGCAAGCGCCGGTCTGGAGCTTCCAGCCTGCAATCGTAACGACGCCTGCGGTACCAGGCAGCTCGCAGGTGACCTGGCACTTCAACGCGCCGGCGGCTGGCAATACGACCAGTTCGCCGACTCCCAGCGTCAACGGCGCGACCTATCTGAACCCGAACCCGGCGACCTCGGTGTTGGCGGGCGTGACGCCGAATTCCCTCTTGGCGCAATTGCCAGCCAATCTGCAGCCGGGCAGCACACCGTTCTACTTCGATCCGTTTACCGAAGACCAGAAGCTGTTGCAGGCCGCTCAGCAGCAGACCGGCCAGAGCAGCTTTATCAACGGCCTGACGTACGACAACCAGAATCAGCTGTCCGTCACGGATCAGGAAAAGCTGATCCTGTACAAGGACGCAGCTGATTACGCGAAAGCACACAACATCCAGCTCGGCCAGGCGCTGACGCAACAGCAGATCGCCGAGTTGGATAAGCCGATGTTGTGGTACGTCACGCAGCAGGTGCCAGACCCGAACTGCAATACGGTCGCCAGCACCGCTTGCCCGATGGTGAGCGCACTGGTGCCGCAGCTTTACTTGCCGGCAGGCTACGCAGATGCCGTCACCCAGCCGGCGGGTGGCGTGATCGCGGGGCAGAACGTCAACCTGAACGTCGATGGCACGCTGCGCAATAGCGGCCAAGTCACCGCCAGTGACACGCTCAACGTCAAGGCCGGCACGATCGACAACGCGCCGAATGTGGTGGACATCGGTACGTCGGCCTACAAGGTGGATGGCGGATGGCTGCAGGTGACCGGCACGCAGGTGCAGCCGGGCGGGTTCATGAGCGCGGTGAACCTGAACGTGCAGGCCAATGCCATCAATGCGATCAACGATGCGTTCATCGTGCGCAATGCGGATGGCACGAAGGACCAGGCCGCGACTGATGCGCTGATTTCGCAGTTGTCGTCCAACCTCGGCTTGAAGTACACGGCTGGAACGGCATCGGACGACATCCACCAGGATTTCATCAAGGAACAGGGGCCATTCCCAAGCTGGGTCGGAGCTGTCGCTGCAGTAGCGATCTCGATCGTGACGATGGGCGCCGGTGTCGGCGTGATGGGGGTTTTGCTGTCCGGCATGCTTTCCAGCATGGCCAGCGAGGTGCTCACCACCGGTACGATCGATTTCAAGCAGGCCGTTATTGCGGGCGTGGTTGCAGACGTGACCGCAGGGCTAACGGACGGTGCGCTGTCTGCGTTGGACCTGAGCGGAGCAGGCGTTTCGACGATCGGCAGCAATATCAGCGTTGGAGACTGGGCGACGGCCGGAACTAATCTGGGCCGATTCGCGGAAGCTAGTCTGGTACGTTCGGCTATCAGCGCAGGCGTGAATACTGTCGCGTATGGCGGCAGCTTCGGGCGGGCGTTTACGAACGGTCTGGTGGCCGATGCGGCGGCGTTGGGTGCGAATGCGATTGGGGCAGAACTGCCCGGCATCGGCGCGGCAGGCGCGACGCCAGGAAGTATTCTCGCCAACGTGACGGCTCACGCGTTGCTCGGCTGCGCCGCCGCAAGTCTGTCCGGCAATGAATGTGCAGGTGGGGCGATTGGCGGGGCAACGAGCGCGCTTGTGGCGAATCAAATCGCGACTGCCGTAACCGATGGCCAGGGCAATCCTTCCGCCGCTCAATTGGCGACCATCACTGCGTTGTCGATGATCGCCGGTGGCGGCGTGGCTGCAGCGTTGGGGCAGGATGCGCTTTCCGCGGCAACCGCAGCCCAGAACGAGGTGCTGAACAATACGTGTGGCAGCGAAGATCCAAACGGATGCGGTAAGAAGTTGGCCGCGCACGGTGCCGCAGTTGGCGGTGCTATCACGGCAGCAGGCTCTGTAGTGGTCGATGCCGCGACTGGCGGATTGAACATCATCGCGACACCGCTAGAAGTTGCGGGTGGCGCTGCACTCGGTGGTGCGGCTGGGGGACTGTTCGGGTCGCTCCTTGACAAGCTGGCTAGTGGTCGTCCGCTCTTCAGCTCGGGCAGCGAGGTAGATGCCTCGACCGGAGATGGCAATGGGGCAAACAGTGGTAGCAGCAAAGGCCCCCCTAAGCTTCCCAAAGACACGGAGCAGATTACGAATCCGCCTCAGGCTCCGGTAATTCCTCCAGATTGGGAGAGCAGGCCTGGCAGGAATGGTGGCGAGGTGTATTACCCTCCCGGCACAGAGCCAGCGGACGGTGAGCACATTAGAGTAATGCCGCCGGGCACATCTCCTATGCCGGGTTACGAAAATGGGTATTGGCGTTGGGTGAATGGAAATAAGCAGCCTATGGACCCGTCGACGGGCAAGCCCGGCAGAGGACGAGGGGATACTCATGTACCCTTGCCCCCGGATTCTGTCCCACCACCGCGTCGTTAATTTGAGGCCACGAGAGGTTTGTTGTGGCCCTGTTGGAGTCTCTTATGTACGAGTTGCCAAGTAATTTTGACGAGGGGCTTCTTTCTGGGTGCTATCTGGAGCTGGTTAGTTTTGGACCGTCGATCACGAAGCTTGATTTCACACGTCCCCAGTCGGCTCCAGGTTCCACCTATAAGGTGGCGTTCTGCGTAGAGGCAGGGCTGTCGTATTCCCTAAAAGGGACGTGTGGCACCAGGGATTTCTCTAGCCCGGATAGTTGTGCCCCATTGATCGGATTTTTATTAAAGGACGTTGTTGGTGTAAGTCGAGTGGGTGCTGCGTCACTTCGAATCAATTTTGGCGAGGAGGCGTATATCTCAATTGAGGCAGATGATATGGCCGAGTTTGAGTCTTATTCGATATATCTTGACAATGGGGATGTAGTCGTTGTCTGAGTTTCTGCGATGAAACCCTTCATTATTAACGCGAGTGAAGGTGACCGTTATGTTCTGCGCTTGCAAACCGAAGGAGTGCGTAGAGACCAGATAGCGGACGCTTTTTTCCGGCAGGAGTATTGTTGCTTACGCGCTTCCGGACGGGCATGCGCTGAAATGTACGTGGCAGTGCCGTATTTTTCTAAATAATAACGATGTTTTAGACCGCATTTTCCGCGATGATGTAGGCCACCTGACGAATACGCCTGAAAATCAGCGCACACTGGTTTCTTTGGTTAATGACTCGGCCAACAGCCTAGGGACTGATAGATTTGGCAACCAATGGTTTGCCAAGATCTTGCCTGATGGGTCGCAGCTTTGGGGTAGCGTTCGAAACGGAGTTACTCAGAACGGCGGTTTGAATGAAACCCCACGTCCTTTCAATCCTGCAAGTGGACTTTCGCGAGCGACTAAATGAATGCGCCTACAGATCTCCTTTCTTACAAAGAGGCATATCTTGCAATGTTCGAGTTCTTGGTCGAACTCTACGAACGGACCCAATCCGACGAACTGGGGGCGTTATTGGGAGACTTAAGTCTCTTGTCAGATGGAACGACAGCCGATCCTGCAGCATGGAGGGATTGGCTTCGATGTGTGAAAAAGGCTCGACATGGTGACGTAGACCCTGGCCTTGCCTTCAAATAGAGAGGGAGCGGTGACCCACCGCTCCCTCCAATCGGCTTTTTGCGTCGACTTCAACGAAACGGTCGATTCCAATACTGTTTTGCTGTCGATCGATGACACCAAGGTTGACGTGTCTGGCGTGATCGTTCACTTGCGGCCCGACATGTCCATCACTGTGTATATGGATGATCTGGACGAGCACGGAAACGTTGACATTCTTGTGGCCAACGGCGTTGTTGTAAGGAATGCGGAACTCAGCTGGGCCGCGCACGTAAAGTGGTGCTGCCGGATCGACGGCGATGGTATTCGTCCACAGTCTGAAATAGGGCGATGAAGCCGATGTTATCAAGAGCCGAGGACAAGCTATTTCGATTGATGCCGACTTCAACGGTCTTTATTCACCCGACAAAGCGAGAGCGCAAAGTGAAGGCTGGTTTCTATTGGCCTGCGTTGTTGTTTGGAACCGCTTGGGCGTACTCGGAAGGCTTGATTGCGCACGGCGGCCGACTGGTAGCCACAGACGCGATGGCTGCCCTGATTGCCCTCTATGGAGACCAAACCGGTCACCCATCGGCGATTGGCGGTGCTTTGCTGCTGTTCATCGCAAAAAACTTCTACTGCGCAATCCGTGGGAGCCATTGGGTGCGTAGATCGTTACTTCAGCAAGGCTATAGGGCACTCATACAGCGACCCGGTAGCCAAGTCAGCGTCGTGTGACGCGATGTAGGGGCCAAATGCCACCACATCAACAGAAAGAGCAGTTTCAGGGGGAAGTTTCCGTGCAGTCACAACACCGCCCAGCCAAGCTGGCCGCGCTCATTGGCCTATGCGCCGTTTTCGTGCCACCGGTCGCCTTAGCGGCCGGCATCGTCACCGATGGCGGCACCGCCACGTCGGTAAGCGCTGGCGCCAACGGTCGCCAAACCGTCAACATCGCCCCCAGCGTTGGCGGTGTCTCACACAACACCTACACATCGTTCAACGTGGGCACGGCAGGCGCCGACCTGAACAACACCACGGTCGCCGCCCGGACGATCGTCAACCAGGTCACGAGCACCAACCCGTCGCTCATCCAAGGCAACATCGCCGTGCTAGGTCCACGTGCCAACGTCATCATTGCCAACCCGAACGGCATCACGGTAGACGGCGGCTCGTTCACCAACACCGGCAACGTCGCGCTCACGACGGGTCAGGTCTCCTTCAACGACTTCACCAACGGCACCGGCCAGTTGCAACGCAACGTGGTGCTCAACACCAGCTCGGGCGCGATCAACATCGGCCCGGGCGGTCTGGCCGGAGCGATGCTCAACCTGGAACTGATCGCCAAACAGGTGCGCGTGGCCGGCGCCGTGCAGAACAGTTTCACCAACCCCAATAGCAAGGTCCGTATCGTCGCCGGGGATAGCCGGGCAGAAGTCGACACCAGCGTCTCACCCACCGACAACCTGGACCCCTGGGTTAGCTACAGCAGCACGGGCAGCGGTACGCCGCTGGGCTACGCCATCGATATTGCGTCGGGCGGATCGCTGACCGGTGGTCGTATCGAATTGATCGCCACCGACCAAGGCGCTGGTGTGCGCCACGCTGGCGCCGCCTTTGCGACAGCAGGGGACTTCGTGGTCAGCGGCTCCGGGGATCTGCAACTTGTCAGCGGCACCGTGCGGGCGGCCAACGACGTGCTGATCGGCTCAGCCGGTCTGACGGGTGGCGGTGCACTGACTGCCGCGCGCAACCTCCAGATCGCTTCCAATAAGGTGCACCTTGACAGCAGCACCCTGTCGGCGGGCACGGCCGTCCAGGCTGGCAGTATCGTCATCGGCAGCACAGGCCAAGTTCACACCGAGCCCGTCACCATCGACCACAGCACGCTGAGCGCAACCGGTGGCGTTGGCCTGTTCGATGCAGGTGCCGGCGTCTCGATGATGGCGACCCAGTTGAATGCCACGCAGAACGTGATCGCGCAGGTCAATTCCCTGACGCTGGGTTCTGATGCGTCTGGCACGAGCCAGTGGACTTCGCAACAGGGCACGGTAGCGATCACCGCGCCCGGCGCAGTGCAGCTCACCGGCAGCAAGATCGATGGCGTGGGTGGCACATCCGTTCAGGCGGGTTCAATCGCACTGATGTCCGGAAACGGCAACGCGAGCACCGCGCAGTCCTCGGGAGGCGACGTTACGCTCAACGCCACGGCTGGCTACAGCCAGACCGATTCCAGCGTCATCGCCGCAGGCAACGCCACGATTCACGGCAGCAGCGTCGCCATCGCGTCGTCTGCATTGCCGGCCGCCGTCGCGGCCACGGCTGGAGGCGTACTGATCCAGAGTGATACCGATCTGACGAACACGGCGGGCCTGATCCAGGGCCAGACGCGCAATACCGGTGCAGCAGCTTCCGAGGGTGCCGTCACGCTGCTCGCCGTCGGCACGATTCGCAACGATGCGTCGGCAGGTACGCAGGGCATCCTCTTCGGCAAGAACGACGACGTGGTGCTGCGCGCCGGTGGCGACATCGTCAACCACCAGAGCCGAATTTTGTCGAACGCCAAGCTGACTCTGGCTGCCCAGGGCGATGTGCAGAATCTGCTCGACAAGACCATTGGCGCGAACAGCGAACAGCCGGCGACCTGGACCAGCAGCGGCACCCGCTGGCTCTTCTTGCGCAACCACAGCACGGGCTTTGACGTGGACTACGGCAGCATCCCGGCAGTCGGGCAGGTTCCGTACCTCGTCTCGCAAACCGGTACTACGATCACCGGGCGCAACGTCAGCAACATTGGCGGGCAGATGCTGGCCAACGGCAGCGCCGACATCAGCATCACGGCCGCGAACGTCTTCCATAACGAAGCGCTGGCTAGCGGCTCAGCGCACTTCAGCCGCAGCTGCATGATCTTCTGCCGCAGCAGCGCATCGAGCACCATTGCGACCACGGGCGGCGCGATCTCCGCTGGCGGAAATCTGACGATCCATGCGGGAACGCTCGCCGAGAACATCGGCGGCCAGGTGCTTTCGGTCGGTGACATGACGGTCACGGCGCCCAAGGTGCGCGCGGTCGGTATCACAGGCTACACTGCACTCGCCCGTGACCGCGGCTTCAAGGCGTTCTTTGGCGACAACTGGGCGCGCCTGTACTCCGCTGATGTGGGCGGCAACTGGCTGGCCATCGGCGGGGCGTTGACGATCAACGGCCAAGGCCAGATCGAAGGTGGCAGCTTTGACGGGCAGACCGTCACGGCCAGCAACGGCATCGTGACGCTGCGCGCCAGGTCGCGTCAGCCGGTGGCCATCGATTCGCACGTGGGCTTGACCTCGTGGCTGTGGCAGTGAGGCGATGTGTATGTTGCTGAAATTCACGCCGCTGGCCCTGGCAGCACTGCTGCTTGCAACGACCACCCACGCCCAGACCCCGCCGCTCGAAGACCCGGCCCAGCGTGCCTTGCGCGAACGCCAGGAGGCCGAGCGCCGTCGCGAGGCCAACCAACCTCCGCCGCAAATTCAGGTGCCGCAGGCTGTGCCGGACGCCGCGAACGTCGAATCCGTGGCTGAGCCCGGCACCACCTTTGCCATTCACCGGATCCAATTGAGCGGCAATACGGTGCTGGACGACGCCACGGTGGCGGGCATCACCCAGCCGTTTGTCGATCGCGATCTGGGCACCAACCGCATCAACCTGCTGCTTCGCAGGCTCACCGAAGCGTTCGTGCAACGCGGCTTCGTCACCACGCGCGCCTACTTGCCGCCGCAGAACCTCAAAGAGGGCGTTCTGACCATCGCCGTCGTGCCGGGCAAGGTGGAGAGCCTGCAGATCAACGGGAAGACGGTCCGGACCTCCGTGCCGAACCAGCCGACCGCCAGCGGTACGCAGAACGGTGGCTGGCTGACCGACGCCGGTACCGTCTGGTCCATGCCCACCGTGGGTGAGACGCTAAAGCTGACTGACCTAGAGCAGGGTGTCGACCAGATCAACCGCCTGCGCCGCAACCAGGCCGAGGTGCAGATCCTGCCCGGCCAGAGCCCTGGCGCCTCGGTCATTGCGCTGGCCAACCAGCCGGGCGACCGCTTCCGTTTCAACGTTGGAACGGACAACTACGGCAGCCGTGCCACCGGCACCACGCGTTTGCGTGCCGGCATCGATGCAGACAATGCGCTCGGCTTCCAGGAGGCGCTGTCGCTGTCCTACATCGGCACGACCGACACCAATGCCGCCATTGCCTCGGTGGCGGTGCCGTTCGGCTACAACACCTTCAGCTATACCGGCTCGTTCTCGGAGTACAACAACCTCATCGGCGATACGGCGCTCGTCTACGGCCGCACCTTTGCGCACACCTTTGGTTGGAACCGCGTAATCGAGCGCGACCAAGCCGGGCGCACCGCGTTCGACGTTACGCTCACGCACCGGCGCACTGAGCGCGAGGTCAACAATCTGCTGCTCGATCCGCAGTTTCTGACGGTGGTGCGGGTCGCTATCAACGGGCTGCGCAAGTTCGCCGTGAACAACCAAGGCGGCTATGCCACCTGGGAAGTCGGCGTCACGCGCGGCATGCGCACGCTCAGCGCTAGCCAGGATGCCCCAGATATCAGACGTGACGAAGCGCACAGCCAGTTCTGGAAGCTCGATGGCAACGCCAGTACGCAGTTGCCCCTTCCGAGCTTTGGCAAGGCTGCGTTGGCGTACCGCGGCCAGGTGTCTGCGCAGTGGTCGAATGTGGCGCTGTTCGGTTCGGAACAGATATTTGCGGGTGGCATGAGCTCGGTTCGGGGCTTCCGCGAGGGCCTCATTAGCGGAGACCGGGGACTGACCTTGCGCAACGAAGCCGTGTGGGCGAATGCGCCTTCGGCTGGGGGCGTGCGGATCGAGCCCTACGTCTTCCTGGATGGAGGCCAGACGCAGTTGGTGGCCACGCAGCACTGGCAGTACCTGGCGGGTGCCGGTGTAGGGGTGCGGCTATCGGCGGCTTATGGCAAGAACGTGCTGACCAGTGAGTTGCTGCTTGGCCGTGCGCTGGTGCAGCCGGCCGAGCTCGGCGCCAAGCCGACGGTCCTGTTGGCGACCTTGAACTGGACTTATTGAGCAACGGGTACGCCAATCCGACACCTAGGATCATGAACATGAAGATTCCCAAAGGCGCAACGATCAAGGCTGCATACCGTTCAGCCTTTCAAATTCCATTGCGTCACCCTTTGCTTACGGTGCTCACCACCGTTGGTCTTCTGATGCTGACCGTGGCGGGTACCAACGGGGAGTTCCGACCCTGGTTTTTCATGACGCTGCTCATGATGGCGCAGACACTCGTAACGGTGCCGTTGCAAGTGGCCGGATATCGACTCGTCCTGCGCCGAGAGACGAATAATCATGCGTGGTCGCTTCAGACGGTCGCCTTCTGTCTTCTTGCGGTGTTGTCGGGCGCAGCGTTCATGTTGATTGCCAAGCTGCGATTGATGTTGGGCTTGATCGGCGCGGTTGGTCAGTTTGGGCTCTATTACCTGTACTACCGCCTCATTCTGGCTTTGCCCGCTTTGGCGACGGATGCTGGACGTTCCCCTCTACGCCTTTCGTGGAATGCGACGGCTGGGCGCGTCTGGTCGATCTTTGTCGTCATGACCGCTGGCACGGCGCCCATCATTGTGGCGTCCGTGCTGATGCTGACAACGGGACAGGTCTCTATGGTTGGCGTTTCTCAGACGCCGATTGGATCGGTGTTACAGGCGGCAACCGCAGTGATCTCAACGTTCCTAGTCGTGGGGACCATTTCGGCGATCTATCAGAACTTGCTGGGCGGGTTGGATTTCCCTAGTGGACCTGATGAGGTAGCACCGAGCGACGCTGTCCCACTTGGCTAAATGGCACGCGCCGCTATTGTCGACGCCGACTTTGCACTGAACTTATTGACAAGGATTTCTGACATGAACACAACGATCCACCGCTTCGCCATAACTGCATTGGCCGCAGCATCGATTTCATCCGCATGGGCTGACGCCCTGCCGGCGGGTGCTGTGGCCGTCGTCAACGGCACGCAGATCACGCAAGCCCAGTTGGACCGAGCGATTGCACAGACCGGCGTGGCCGCGACTCCGAACGTCGTACAAGCGCTCAAGCAGCAGCTGATCGCGCGTGAACTGTTCCGCCAGCAGGCTGCCAAGAATGCCGCCTACGAAAAGCTGCCGGCGGTGAAACAAGCCGTACAGGAGGCGCATGACGCGGCCATCACTCAGGCTTGGCTGAAAGACAACATCAAGCCCGCGCCGGTGACGGATGCGCAAGTCAAAGCGCGCTATGACGCGATCGTCTCCAGCCTGGGCGACAAAGAATACAAGCCACGTGTGATCCAGGTGGGCGACGATGTCACCGCCGCGCAGGTCATCGCGCAACTGAAGCAGAGCGGCGATTTCGCCAAGTTGGCACAGCAGTACAGCACGGCGCCGAACAAGACACGTGGCGGCGAGATGGATTGGGTGAGCTTCAAGGTGCCGGCCGAAGAGGGCAAGACGCAGAACTTGCCGCTGGCACTTGCGCGCGAGATTTCCGCATTGCAACTGGGTGCGACCAGCGCTGCCCCAGTCGAAGTGGGTAACCAGCGCTACATCGTGAAGCTCGATGCGATGCGGCCGACGCAAGTGCCTGCATATGACGCCGTAAAGCCGGCCATTAAGCAGGCGTTGGAGACGGCGGAACTCGAACGCGCCACGGTACAGGTAGTCGGAAACTTGCTGAAGACTGCCAAGGTCGTTCAGTGAGGCCCGTCAACTGCAAATCTCGGTGACGCGGTCCGGTAGCCGGTCATGGATGGCAACCGGCCGGCATTAACGGTCAGCACAACCTTCACGCACAAGGAGCGCGCGTGCAACAAGTTTTGAGTAAAACCTTTGGTGGGCTCTCCCGCCCGTATTACTTCCGACATTTTGTATTCGGCCTGATCTTTCCCGTCTTCATCTTCTGGATGTTGTCGCACGCGAAGCCATCGTCCGGGCAGCACGCGTTCCCCTTCACGCTCGTGATTATCGCGATCCTCAATACCGTTCTCTATCCCTACGCACGGTTCGTCTACGAGGGTGTGGTTGGCTTCTTGATCGGCTCGAACGTGTTGTTCGTCAATGCCTTCATCGCCCTGTGGTGGAAGTTGGTCACGATGGCGTTTTGCTGGAGCCTGGCGATTTTTATCGCCCCGATCGGCCTCGGCTACCTGTACTTCCATCACAGCAGGGCGCGATAGCCCGCTGGCTGCAAAGGAAATCGCTTTGGGACAGAAGGCAACGCCTCCCATGATTTGGCACAGCGGCGGCTGGGTGCGGTCGGCACCGTCGGTCGCGAAACCGCCAAAGCAGACGGCGGCTCCAGCGCCGGATCGGGCTGCGAAGCGCGAACTTTGGTTGACCCGCGCCTGGCGACGCAGAGCTGACGGGGCATCGACGCTCTACGCGGGTGATTTCCGCATCCTGGTGTCCTTCACGGGTCGCTCTTGGAGTTACAACATCGAGACGGTCAAAGGCGAGCCGGCGAGTTGGTCGAAGTCCGGCTTCGCCAGCCTGCCAGACGCCAAACTGGCCACCTTCGACAAGATCACGCGCTTGCAAAAAACGTCAGCGTAAGTCGCCCACCCATACGTTGGCGGCTTCGTAGCGCCGCTTACCGCCCGTTTTGCGGCAGCGTGACGAGGAACAGCAGGTGACCTTGCGCACTTCAGTGATTTGCGCGGATCGTGCTGGGGCGCTACATACCACCAATGGTCGCGGGCGCACCCCCACTCCAGCTTGCGAACGTTATTCAGTGGACGGAAACCCAACAGTTGTTGGAACGGTAGACAGCGCGCAGCTCCTTCAAGAACTCCAACCTTCGCCTGCGCGCGCCCGAAAACATCCGAATCTGGCGAGGCCATCGCCGCCCATCGTTCCTGCCGAAGAAATGATTGCGCGCTTCGGCGGACTTGAACCGTAAATGCGACACCCTCAAAACCTTGCGGTCATGCAGTGGCGCTGACACAAACATGCGCCATGGATGCATGTCGAACAATACGCCAGGCGGATACGGCAGCGAATTGCCTCCGCGCTGTGGAGGGGCGCCCATCCACTCGAATACAAGAATGACTTCGTCCGCCTCGTGTTGGTTGTGCCGATAACCAGGTCGCGAATCGTAACAGTTCAGACCACTGTCCCCGTTCCATGCAGAGGTACTGAACGGAATAAATCGCGCCGATTTGATAATGCTGATTGCTTGCCACAGACCTGTATGGTGAAATAGCTGCATTTATCTTTTGAACGTCTGGCGAGTTTTAAGAATAATCATGTTACAAAATCGGACCAAGTCTATTGTTTTTCTGTACCTGTTCGCTGCATTGCTGTTATACGTTGCGGTCACCTTGGCGTTGGCGGCGTTGGCTGTGCCGGCCGGCGACAAGGATTTTCTGCACATGGATAGAACGTTTGGCCCGCTGGCCAGCAACGTGCCTGGTGCAGCGATTTGGCCAGCGATCATGGACCTGCACGGCAAGCTGGGCGGAGTCTTTCCGACACCGCTGGCGGTTCTGGCGTGCCTGATTCTCCTGAGCATGGCCGCGCTCTCCCGGGCGAAAAGCATCGGCCGGCAAATGCGGGAGGATGCGTCGACTGCCCGCGACGAAGCCATTCGGCAACGCGTTCGTAAGCACGGCGCATAGTCACGCAGCGCGGCGTTCAGTTGCGAGCTTGCGCGCCACCGGCAGTCGGCCAAACTTCGGCAATCAGCTTCCTCCAATGCTGACTGATTTTAGATGCGCGAATATCTGTGTTTGAAAAATCTAATTATTTCGCTTCCTTAACCTGGTGGCGACTATTATTTACTGCTTTGGGTGTGGCGTACATTTAGAATAATGCGCCCGCCTTGTTGTAGTCCGTCGGGCGTCTAGCAACAACTGACATGCCACTGATGGACGCCACGACCCTTCTTCAGAACCTCTTTGCACCCACACGCCGCCTATACACGCTGGAGGGGGACGGGGCGCTCGCAGACCTTGCGGTGGAAGCCTGGCTCGGTCGGGAGGCGCTGTCCGAGCTGTTCGAATGGCGTGTGGTGGCCGTGAGCGCCAATGCGCGCATCGCACTCAAATCGTTGCTGGGCCAGCGCGTCACGCTGG